>ENA-ORTU01000391-ORTU01000391.1-human-gut-metagenome-genome-assembly--contig:-NODE-391-length-55717-cov-5.555047_pt1 | contig 55717 bp, 52 predicted proteins | sample MGYA00241910_ERZ509184 | MGnify/ENA primary metagenome ERZ509184 (study PRJEB26280, sample SAMEA2338847) | human gut metagenome | biome: human gut; feature: human-associated habitat; material: faeces... | reverse complement strand
GCAAAAAGCCGAAGCCAAGGCATAATGCGCCCTGTCTCCGGCAACTGGTTCGTTACAAATTGTATGAAATAAGACTTGACACGCTGGAAAAACGGCGCTATGTTCCTGCCGAGCCGAGGCGAGCCGACAATAATTGTCGCATTTCCGTTTGCCATAGTCAAGTCCTCCTTCCATAATTTCTAAGACAAAAGGATATGAATTCCCCTACCCCATAGATATACAAAGATATTTTAGCAGATTTCCCCCAAAATCTCAAGTAGTTTTCAGAATATTGCTCTTCTCTATTTTCTCAAAGCGTTGGCTTCTTCCATTACTCACGAAACTTTATGACTTCTTGAATACTACCTGAAAAGGAAAAGCCGCCGTCTGTGACAGCGACTTTTCTCTTTAGCGGGTAAACCGTACCAGCAATTCGTTTAAGGCATCCACAGCACCGTGTCTTTTCGCCTGTATCTCTCGATTTCGCCACTCCATAAGGCACTGACAAATTACTCTGATTTCTACCGGCTCAAAGGGGATTTTCTTCTTTCGCCCCGGCTTCATTGCTTCAGCAATGTCACACAGGCGAAGGGCGAGTGAGTCAATTTGACCGTTGGTTTCTGCGTCATAGCTCCTGTGCTGCTGCATCAAGCCGTTTATTCAGGGTTTGAAAGAAGGCGACCAGATCCAGGTCTGTCGGAAGCCGGTGACCGTTGAGAGCATCCGGCGGGATAACGGCACCGTCATCATCAACGGCGGCATCGAAAGCGGCGGCTTAGAGCTGCTTGAGGATGACGGTCTGTACCGCACCTACGCAATGGATGACCATCCGATCTACTATGATCTGGGAACGATCACCCTGCCCCTATCTACCGACTGCACCTTTGAAGATCACGCCGACCTGGAACATGAACCTGATGGCCTGGTTTATGAGTACGAGGACGTCCCTGCGGCTATTCAGGCCAGCGAAACGCCCTTCAACTGCTACAACACGGTCATCACTGTCCGGCAGAAGCAGGTGGTGCAGATCATCCGCTATTGGATTCCCTGATGGATCGACATATAGAATCGAGGTAACATGATATGATTCAGAAAGAAAAATACAACGCAAAAAAGATACTTGCCCTGATCCTGTCTCTCGCCTGCGTGATAGGGCTGCTGGCCGGGTGCGGCCGACAGAACACCAGTGAAGGAAAAGCTGACGGAAGCTCCTTGGAAGAACAAACATCCGACACCTGGTATGAAATTGATCAGGAAGCAGGCATTCTGACCGTCCGCCTTCCCGCCGAAAAGGAAGGATTCATTTGGAACTTTACCATCGACGACACCACCCTGTTGGAACTGCTCACGCTGGAGGACGATGACGGCACCTTTGTTGCCAGCTTCCGGGCGCTGGGAGACGGCGAGACAGTTGTGTCTTTCTCCTATGGCAGGGATGATGCGCTGGAGGAAATCCGGGCGCTGAATGTTACCTGCAAGGATGGAAAAGTAGCCGACGTCTCCAACGCTTCTGCCCATTAGTGGGCAGGATGATCCGGAGATCACAGACCTTCGAAACAGCAACAGCATCCCCATGATTATGAAGGAACACAGCGCGGTGACCTGCGTCTCTGAGACCTGGGACGGGGAGAACAACTGGCAGAATATTGCCGGCTGACTTCACTCAGCCGGAGCCTGCAAATAAATTTGCGCATAAATCTTGACGGCACCGCGCGGGATTGCAGGGAATGCTGGAGATATGACATAGCGTAATAGCTTAGTTGGATCGCAAAATGCGCAATAGTGGTCAAATCAGGTTTCAATTCTCCTAACTTTCCGCATATAAAAACCGTCTCAAGCATATCGTTTGAGACGGTTTTTGGTATGCCCGACTGGATTCGAACCAGCGGCCTTTGGAGTCGGAGTCCAACGCTCTATCCAACTGAGCTACGGGCACATATTTGATTGTTCTCTACGGGAATAGTAGTCAAATAGTAGTCAACGACTACACTTTCTTTCTCTGCGCTTCCCACAAACGCAGGTGCGGCAAGGCTTTGCGCCATATCTCAACTGGAGATGCCTGAAATGTCGGAGTCTAACGCTCTATCCATCTGAGCTACGGGCGCATATTCATTTTTACAACATACTGATTATAGCAATCTTTCCTGCTTTTGTAAAGAAATTTTTTTAAAAAACATTGTTAAAAAAGTTGACAAGTGCATCTTCCTGCGTTACAATATTATCAATCAAATGCAAAAGTAAAGGAACGATCCGTCTTATGAGAAAGCAAAAGGTATCTGACGCCGTTATCCACCGTCTTCCCCGCTACTATCGTTATCTGGACGATTTGTATAACAAGGGAATCGTACGCATTTCCTCCAACTCCCTGGGCAGCAAAATGGACATCACCGCCTCCCAGATTCGCCAGGATCTGAGCTGCTTCGGCGAATTCGGCCAGCAGGGGTATGGCTACAATGTTGCCGAGCTCCGCTCGGAGATTGGCCATATCCTGGGCATTGACAAGGGCCACCGCCTCATTATCATCGGTGTGGGCCACTTGGGTCACGCCCTGCTGCAAAACTTTGACTTTGAAAAGGTTGGCTTCCACGTGGATACAGCCTTTGATATTTCCCCTGACCTTGTGGGTACCCGGATTCATGATGTCACCATCCGCTCCATGGACGAGCTGGAGCAGTACGTGGCGGAGAATCAGCCCAACGTGGCGGTGCTCACCGTGCCCCAGCATGTGGCCCAGCCCATGGCCAGCCGTCTGATTGATTTGGGCATCAAGGGCTTCTGGAACTTCACCAATGTGGAGCTGAGCACTGATGTGCCGGACGTATTCTTTGAAGATGTTCACTTTGTGGACACCCTGCTTACCCTCAGCTATCGCATCACCCGTCCCTGACGCACCTTTCCCCGGCTGCGGCATACTATGAAATGAGGCCGGCAACACGGTCACAAATTTCGTAGGGAGGTCACAATATGTGCAATCAGGGGAATAGTTGTTGGATCATCATCTGCGTCATCATCCTGTTCCTGTTCTGTGGCAATGGCTGCGGCTGTGGCTGCAACAACAACCAGAGCAGCTGTGGCTGCGGCTGCTGATCGGCAGTAAGCTTCATCCCCCCATCCATATCGGATGGGGGGATTTTATACCGGTAAAAAGCCCCGACCGCCCGCGGGCGGCAAGCTCTGCGAGGCGTTATTGTGTTAGGCTTCCCTATCCGAAGCAGATAAGGGAATTCTTTCTTTTAACCAAGCACAAATTATGCTATACTCTTACCGAACGAAATCGGAGGTGCCGCCCATGGACATGCACACGCTTGAAGCCTATTACAGCCACCATACCCCCACCCTGCAGGATGCATCCGGTGAGTACGCCGTACTCATTCCTCTGCTGCAAAAGGCGGACGGACTCCATCTGCTCTATGAGGTCCGCGCCTCCTCCCTGCATCACCACCGCAATGAGGTGTGCTTTCCCGGCGGCCGCATGGAGCCGGGTGAAACGCCGAGTGTCTGCGCCCTCCGGGAAACCTGGGAGGAGCTGGGCATCCCGCCTCAGCGGGTGCAGGTTTTCGGAGAGGCGGATTTTCTGCACCTGCGCTCGGAGGGCCTCATGCGGCCGGTGGTGGGCCTGCTCCCGCCGCTTTCCATGGCGAATCTGATTCTGAATCCCCTGGAGGTCAGCCGCGTATTCACGGTGCCTGTGGGCTGGCTCATTGCCCATCCGCCTGAGCTTTTCCGCTACACGCTTACCCCCGAGGTGGGCAGCGATTTCCCCTATGACGCGGTATGCACCCCGGCGGATTACGTTTGGACGCCGGGAGCTATGGAGGTGCCGGTCTATCGGGGCCTTCCTCACCCCCTGTGGGGCCTGACCGCCCGTATCACCATGCATTTTATTCAGGTCTTTCAGCGCCTATAACAGTTTCTCCCTTTGCAGCGCCCTTGCCTTTCCCACACCGGACATAGTTGATGCAGATGCACACGATGGCCACAATGCCGATGTAGCCAAACACCGGGAATACCGTACCCACCAGATTGCCGAAGCCTGCCAAGCTTGCGGCCCACACCAGCAGCATCAGCACCGCCATGGTAATTCTTCGGTGAGTTTCCAGCGCCTTCACATGGCGGTTAACATACTCCATGAAAGCCACCAATGAAGCGAGACCGTTGCTGAACATCCCCAGCAGCAGCAAAAAGCCGTACACTATGCCCAGGGTCGGATTCAGCCGAGAGGTCAGGGCCACCATGGGCATCTGCTCAGCCGCTGCCTCCGGATATCCTGTCAAGGATGTGAGTACGCTCCCGGCTACAAGCACCAGCAGCAATCCCCCCAGGGCGATGCCCACGCGAATGGTCCTTTTTCCCCGCAAGTACTTCCCCAGGGGCACCATAATGCCCACGGAGCCCAGCAGATTATAGGCCACATACGTCAGCGCCGCAACGAACCAATTGGGCATCAGCGGGTTGCTGTGGACCTGCTCCGGAAGGGTCAGGATCCCGTCCGTGCCAAACTCGACCCAACTCATCACGGCAAAAAACATTGTGGCAATCACAATAATGGGCACCAGGGCGGAGAAGACCTTCATCATACCGGAAATCCCCAGCAGAGCCACAACGCCCATCAGAAATACGAATACCGCCGATGTGATCTGAGCCGGCACAGCCAAAAGCTGCTCCACAGTGGCGCCCACGCCGGCAGTCATGATGACGACCACGCACAGCAGGAAAATATTTAGAATAAGTCCCGCCGCCATGCGCAGGAAGGGGACATCCCACGGCACCATGATCTCCTCAGCCTTCTCAATGCCTGATTTCTGCAGCAGGCGCATCATAATGACACCAAAGGCCGCCAGAAGCACACAGGCAAGGAGCAGCCCAATGTATCCCTTTACACCGAACTCCCCGAAAAACTGCCACAGCTCCTGGCCAGATACAAACCCTGCACCCAAGAAACATCCCGCAAAGGCAAATGCCAGCGGGATGATTTTTATTTCTTTCATGTTTACGCTCCCTTTAACAAATTCAGCAAGTATTTTATACTATAACAAAGCCGTCTCCTTTCGTCAAGCCATCTTCTGGCCGCACTTTCTTGGCATATTTTTTACCAAATCATTCGGTAAATCTCATTGACGCCGGATGGGATATACTATATAATTGTGGAAGATAAGCTTGCACCATTTTCTAAATACATAGTAGGAGGCTATTTATGATCCATACTATCCAAGGCATTGTGGAGGCCGCCAAGGGCGGCCAAGGCGGCATCATCGCTGTGGCGGCGGCTCACGATGAACCCGTTATCGAAGCAGTAGTGGCCGCTAAAAAAGAGGGCATCGCCACCCCCATCCTGGTAGGCCATGCGGACGAAATCCGGGCTATGTTGTCCGGTCTGGGCGAGGAGCCTGCCGATTATGAGATTATTGCCGGCGATACAGACACGGATTGCGCCGCCAAGGCGGTGGCCCTGTGCGCCGAAGGCAAGGCGAATTTCCTCATGAAGGGCATTCTGGGTACGGCAGACCTGATGCGTGCGGTATTCAACAAGGAGCACGGCCTGCGCACCTCCCACCTGACCACCCACTGTATGTTCTATGAGATCCCCGCCCTGGGCAAGATGGTCATTCTCACCGACGGCGGCGTGAACACCTTTCCCGACCTGGAGAAAAAGGCAGAGATCCTGGAAAATGCCGCCGCCGTGCTCCAGGCCCTGGGCTATGAGCATATCAACGCCGCCTGCATCTGCGGCGCAGAGCAGGTGAACCCCAAGGTGCAATCCACCGTGGATGCCGACGCTCTGAGCAAGATGACCGACCGCTGGGCCAAATACAATATGGATGTCTGCGGCCCTGTGGCTTTGGACCTGGCCGTGAGCAAGGAAGCCTGCCAGCACAAGCACTTTTCAGCCCCCGGCGCCGGCGATGCCGACATCCTGCTGGTACCCAACTATGAGGTGGGCAATGGCATTGGCAAGGCCGCCTCTCTCTTTGGCGGCGCCAAAAACGCAGGCATCATCTTGGGTGCCAAGGTCCCTATTGTCCTGGTCTCCCGCAGTGACAGTGCCGAGTCCAAGCTGGCCTCCATCGCCGCCGGCAGTGTGCTGGCCCACCGGATGCACCTGGCTTAATTCTGAAAAAGGAGGATCATCATGGTCAATCAAACCTTTTATAACTTGGGCACCGCCCCTTCTGTAATCCGCCGGCTGTTCGCCTATGGCCTGGAGCAGGCCAAGATCGTGGGCAGAGAAAATGTTTTTGACTACTCCATTGGAAACCCCAGCATCCCTGCCCCCAAGAAGGTCAATGAATCCATCCACAAACTCGTGGATGAGACCGACTCCATCCAGCTCCACGGCTACTCCATGGCTCCCGGCTTTGAGGAGCCCCGGGCAGCTATTGCCGCTGATCTCTCCCGCCGCTTTGGTCTGGATATCCGCAGCAGCGAGCTGTTTTTAACCTGCGGCGCGGCCCCGGCCCTTATCTCCGTTATCAAGGCCCTGGTGGTGGACGGTGACAGCGAGATCATGGTCATTGCCCCATTCTTCCCGGAATACGCCCCCTTCATCACCGCCAACGGCGGCAAGATGGTGGTGGTTCCCGCCGACACCAACGCCTTCCAGGTGCAGCTGGACGAGGTGGAGCAGCGCATCACCCCTCACACCCAGGCCATCATTGTCAATTCCCCCAACAATCCCTCCGGTGTGGTATACACCGAGGAGACACTCCGGGATCTGGCATCCCTTTTAGAGCGCAAGAGTGTCCAGTACGGCCACCCCATCTATATCATCGCCGACGAGCCCTACCGGGAGCTGGTGTACGGCGGCGTAAAGGTGCCCTTCATTCCCTGCCTGTATAAAAACACCATCGTGTGCTACTCCTATTCTAAGTCCCTGTCCCTGCCCGGCGAGCGCATCGGCTATGTGTATGTTCCCTCCTTTGCCGAGGATAGCACTGCCGTTTACGCCACCGTTTCCGGCGCGGCACGGGCCATGGGCCATGTGTGCCCGCCCACGCTGATTCAAAAAGTTGTGGGTTTGTGCGCCCAGGAGCAGCCCGACCTGCAGGCCTACGACGAAAACCGCACCCTGCTATATGATAGTCTCCGGGCCATGGGCTACGAGTGCGCTAAGCCCGACGGCGCTTTCTACCTTTTCGTGAAAGCCCCCGGCGGCGACGCCGGTGCCTTCTCCGAAAAAGCCAAGCGAGAGCATAACCTGCTGGTAGTCCCCGCCGATGGCTTCGGCTGCCCCGGCTATTTCCGCCTGAGCTACTGTGTGTCAAACGAAATGATCCGCCGCTCTCTGCCGGCCTTCAAGGCCATGATGGAAGCATATCAATAAAAGCTCCATATATAAACTAAGGAATGGGGACCTGCTCAGTGAGCGGGTCCCCATTCCTTAGCTGTGTATCGCAAGCCCTGATAGGCCGGGCATTTTTATATTCCTCACCGCAGCCCGGAACGCATCTGCCATCGGTGACATGCCGGATAGTCTTATCCGGCCCATCCCGTGCCGCTGCAAGGCATCAGCGGAGGGTGTCAGCTTGCGGAAGCTCGCCGCCACATACTCAGCGGGCCCGGCAGCAAGATAGCCATGATAAAGCCGCGCCAGCTTTGGATCCCGGTTCCGCTCCATGGTCAGCATCTTTCGGAAAACCGCTTATCTGAGAGACAGCCGCGGAGCCTTTCAGCAAAAAAGGATGCCCGCTTTTTTGCGGGCATCCTTTTGACTGCATACATGTTATCTCTGTCCCTTGTCGTAGGGGATACCTTCCGCCTTGGGCGCGCGGGACTTCTTGGATGTGAAGGCCAGCACCACCAGCGAGATGATGTAGGGCATCATATTATATACGGGGCTGGGGATGTTCATGGCCTTCAAGAACTCAAACCCGGCATATACGTTGGACAGCGCCCGGAACATACCAAACAGCAGCGCCGCCAGGGCAATGCGGGTGGGCTTCCACTGGCCGAAGATCATGACGGCCAGGGACAGGAAGCCGAAGCCTGCCACGCCGTACTCAAACCGCCACTCAGAAACGCCGGCGGTGATAAATACGATACCGCCCAGGCCACCCAGCACACCGGAAATGAGCACGCCGGCCCAGCGCATCTTATATACGTTGATGCCCACGGAGTTGGCCGCCTGGGGATGCTCACCGCAGGCCATGAGCCGCAGGCCGAAGCGGGTCTTGTACAGCAGCACATAGGCCGCGATCAGCAGCAGCAGTGTCACCAGCATGAACCAGCTGAACTCGAAGGAACCAATGTTCACCAAAAAAGCTTTTTTTGCGCCGGCATACTGGATGGTGGAGGACACATCATCGGGGTTGGCCGCCGTGTTGATGGCCTTTACGATAACCGTTGCCCCGGCGATGCCCAGCATATTCAGCGCCGTACCTACAATGGTCTGGTCTGCCTTGAAGTTGATGCAGGCCACGGCCAGGAGGCTGGAATAAATCATACCTATCAGTGCCGCCGCCAGCAGAACCACCAGCAGCATCGCAAAGTGGGACGAGCCGCCGGGCATATACCGCATGGCCAGGGCACCGCCCAGGGCACCCATGATCATAACACCCTCCAGGCCCAGGTTGATAACGCCCGAATGCTCTGAGAAGCAGCCGCCCAAGGCCACCAAAATCAGCACGGAGGCAAAGGTCAGTGTATATTGCAGCAGCAGTATCATTACTGATCGCCTCCTTTCTCCGTATTCGCATCAGCAGGCGGCGTCTCGCTCTGCTCTCTTTCCTTCAGCGCAGCCTTCTCTTCCCGTTTGGAAATGGCGGAGTTCATGGCGTACTTCATGAACAGCACGAAGCCGCACAGATAGATGATGATGGCGGAGATCAAGTCGGAAATCTGTGCGCAGTACATAGTCTTATCCACATAGGCGCCACCGGCGGTGATGTGCTGGATGAAGAAGGATGCCAAGATGGTGCCAAAGGGATTCAGGCCGCCCAGGAATGCCGCAGCGATGCCGTTAAAGCCCATGCCGGGCACCGAGGAGGTGGAGCACTGCCACTGCTCATACCCGGTGAGGTACAGCATGGCTGCGCCCATGCCGGCCAGGGCGCCGGAAATGACCAAGGTCAGGATGATATTGCGTTTTTCCGCCATACCGCAGTATTTGGCGGCATTCTTATTGTTGCCGGTGGCCCGCAGTTCATAACCGAAACGGGTCTTTTCCAGCACGACCCACACAAGCACCGCCGCCAGAATGGACAGCGGCAGGGCCAGGCCCACATACTGGTTGTTGTTAAGCAGGCTGCCCAGGCCCAAGGTGGGCAGGACCGCCGAGGGATTCTTATGTGCCAGCACGAAGGTGTAGGGGCTGGTTTCCTCCTTCACATTGGTCAGTAGCATGTTGGTCAGATACAGCACGATCCAGTTGAGCATGATGCCGGAAATGACCTCGTTGACGTTGCAGTAGGACTTCAGCAGGCCGGAAATAGCACCCAGAACCATGCCGCCCAGCATCGCCAGCAGCATGCAGGGCAGCCAGCCCCAGCCCCAGGCCAGGGCGGCGTACAGGCTCAGAGCCACGCCCGCGCAGTACTGACCCGCCGCGCCGATATTAAACAGGCCCACTTTGTAGGAAAAAAGAATGGACAGCGCACACAGCAGAAGCGGTGCGGTCTTAACCAGGGTGTTGCCCAGGTATTTGGCCTGGGTCGCAGACTTGCTGTAGTTGAGGAAGTTCTTCATGACGGCGGCGATGGCCTCGCCGGCGCCGTTGGGGTTGATGAACAGCAGAACGATGTAGCCGATAAGCAGGCCCAGTACCACGCAGGCCAGAGAGGCCAACAGCGACTGCACGCCGTTATTTTTCAAGAGATTCTTTTTCATTCCCTCACCTCATCTCTCTTGGCGCCGGCCATATACAGACCCAGCTCCTCCTGGGTGGTGGTCTTGGGATCCAGTTCACCCACGATCTCGCCCTCATACATGACCAAGATGCGGTCCGGCACATCCATTACCTCGTCCAGCTCCAGGGACACCAGCAGCACCGCCTTGCCGGCATCGCGCTGGGCCACCAATTCCTTATGTACGTTTTCAATGGCACCCACGTCCAGGCCTCGTGTGGGCTGCACCGCCACCAGCAGCTCAGGATCCTTGTCGATCTCCCGGGCCACAATGGCCTTCTGCTGGTTGCCGCCGGACATGCTGCGGGCTATTGTCACAGGGCCCTGGCCGCTGCGGATGTCATACTCGTCAATGAGCCTTTCGGCATACTTCCGGATATTGTCCCGGCGCAGGAAGCCCGCCTTGCTGGTGAACTCCGGCTCAAAATACCGCTCCAGCACCAGGTTGTCCTCCAAAGAATAGTCCAGCACCAATCCGTGCTTATGCCGATCCTCGGGAATGTGGGACATGCCCAGGATATTCCGCTTACGGATGGGCATATGGGTGATGTCCTGGCCGCAAAGGGTAATTTTGCCGGAAACCACCGGCTCCAGGCCCGTGAGACCGTACACCAGCTCCGTTTGGCCATTGCCATCGATACCGGCGATGCACACGATCTCGCCCTTGCGCACCTGAAAGCTCACATCCCGCACGGCGTTCTTTTTATGCAGCTTGCTGGCCACGGTCAGATGCTCCACGTCCAGCACCACGTCGCCAGGATTTGCAGGACCCTTCACCACATGGAAATTCACATCATGGCCCACCATCATGGCGCTGAGCTGCTCCACACTGGTGTCCTTGGTCTCCACAGTGCCGATGTACTTACCCTTACGCAGCACAGTACAGCGGTCGGACACGGCCATGATCTCGTTGAGCTTGTGGGAAATGAACAGGATGGACTTCCCCTCTGCGGCCAAATTCCGCATGATCTCCATGAGCTCATCGATCTCCTGGGGGGTCAGCACGGCGGTAGGCTCATCGAAAATGAGGATCTCATTCTCCCGATACAGCATCTTCAGAATTTCGGTACGCTGCTGCATACCCACGGTGATATCCTCGATGAGTGCATCGGGGTCAATCTTCAGCCCATACCGCTCACTGAGCTCCATAACCTTGGCACGGGCCTCTTTTTTCTGCAAAAAGCCCATCTTTGTGGGCTCCACACCCATGATGATGTTATCCAGCACAGTAAAGCACTCCACCAGCTTAAAGTGCTGGTGTACCATACCGATACCCAGGGCATTTGCATCATTGGGGTCTTTAATGGACACCTCCACGCCGTCCTTTTTGATGATGCCCTCCTCAGCCTGGTACAGGCCGAACAAAACGCTCATCAGCGTAGATTTGCCCGCGCCGTTTTCACCCAGCAGAGCATGGATCTCACCCTTCTTCAGCTGAAGCGTGATGTCGTCATTGGCGATGATACCGGGAAACCGTTTTGTAATGTGCAGCATTTCAATTGCATACGGTCTGTCCAATTTTTCGCCCTCCCTTCCGTTTTTATGGCCCGCCGCTATTTGCAGGATACGGGGACGGAAACCACAATAGATAGTATTAGTATACTATACTTTCCGCCATAATGTAAAGATAGATTATTGAAAATTACTATCTTTCTGCATTGGCTTCCTTTTTTTGCCCACTTCTGAAAAAATTGCCCTCCTCCGGCCAAATAGAAAGACTGCCGACTCCTGAATGATGGAAAAACAGCCAAACCGAAAAATAGAAATGCTCAGCGCCGGCGCATGGATCTCTTGACCCGTGTACTGATAATCGGCTGCCCTGCATGTGCCGGCGATATTATTGCACTATATACAAAAAGACCGATAGGCGGTTTTATCCCATCGGTCTTAGTGCGGCAATGGCCAAACGGCGATTTAAATTGAATATGACTCCTTTCCGCTTGTGTTCGCCGTTTGTTGCTGAAAAGCTCCTGATCAGAGAGCTTACAGCATTTTTATCCGTCACATTTGCGCAGAATGTGGTCCTATTTTCGCGGTCAATGAAAATATGGACAAGCACCGGAAACCCGCCTGAAAGCAAGCTTTTCCTGTGTTGTCCCAATTATAACACACTCACATGCCCTGGACGATGCCGCCGGTGGTCTGCAGCAGCTCCGGATCGGTAATGCGCAAGAGCAGATTGCGGGTAGTATCCTCATCGTGATAGACCTTGACGATCTGCACCTCGTACTCCCGAATCTCTTCTCCGCTGATGGTAGTGCGGATCACAGCCCGGCCGGGGGTCACCTCCTCCGCTGCGGCTATAGGCACAGCCTGGCTCCGAACAGGAAAGCTGCTGTCGGACACGGTGCCGAATATGCCGCCGTCACTGTTCACTGTCACCGTGCCAACATCCCGCTGCACAGAAAAATCGCCCTTGAGCTCGCCGGGCTCGCCCTTCTCTCCCTTTTTCACCGCTTTTACGGTGGTCTCCATAATGGAGCCGGAGCCAAGACTCATGAGCTGAGCGGTGTCTATATCGGTGATGCCATGGCCCAGAGCGCCAAAGCTGCCGCTCTCAGGGTCATAATAGGTCATGGTGCCGATGCCGGCCATGCTGTCGCGAATCCACGCGCCCAGACGCACACTGCCGTCATCGCCGCAGGCGGGCGTGATCTCCACGGTTTTATTCTCCCGCCCCCGCTGAAGCTCTATCTGTGCCGGCTGCGTACCGTTTTGCCGCAGAAGCTCCTGCAGATGCTCCGTGGATGCGATTTTTTTGCCGTTGAAGGTCAGGAGCAGATCACCCTCCCGGATGCCGCATTTTTGGGCAGGGCTTTTCCCGCCCACGCCCTCCAGGGCGGACACATCCACCACCAGCACGCCGTTGGCAAAGAGCTTGATGCCCACCGCCTGGCCCAAGGGGATCACGGTTTTCTCCTGGGCGTATGCGCACTGCACACAGGCTGTAAGCGCCAGCACAGCCGCCGCGCACAGTGCTGCCATACGCCGCCAAAGGGACTTGCTTTTGGTTTCATACATGCAGCCACCCCTCGCTTTTTCATTTTTCTTGTCGCCGACGACATGCTTTACTTTGTGCCGAGTAAACAAAAAAATAAGCGGCAATTATAGGAGAATGTGACGCATTTTTCTGTGATCCCGTATGATAACTATCATGTAAAATAGTCGTATAAATTTGGATATTTTTCAAAAATTTGAACCGTCCTCCCCCCTCTGGCCCCACAGGGTTATTGCTTTTCGGAGAAGGACACAGTATAATATATTGCATCTATTCACCCAATGGGAAAGAGGTTTCACGCCATGAGAATTACCGTAAAAGTAGGTACATCCACCCTGACCCACGCCACGGGTCGGCTGAACATCCAGCGCATTGAGAAGCTGTGCAAGGTGCTCAGCGATCTGAAAAATGCAGGCCATGAGATCATCCTCGTCTCCTCCGGCGCCATCGGCATGGGCGTTGGCAAGCTGAACCTGCCCGGCCGGCCGGCAGATATGCCCGGCAAGCAGGCTGCCGCTGCCGTAGGCCAATGTGAGCTGATCTACACCTACGACAAGCTCTTCGGCGAGTATAACCACACCGTGGCACAGCTCCTGCTTACCGGCGAGGACATCAAAAACGGCCAGCGCAGCCAAAACGTGCGCAATACTCTCACCCGCTTGCTGGAGCTGGGCGCCCTGCCGGTCATCAACGAAAATGACGCCGTAGCCACGGACGAAATCGGCGTGGACAACACCATCGGCGAAAATGACACTCTCTCGGCTATAGTGGCCGCCGCCATCGGCGCGGACCTGCTGGTGCTGCTGTCAGACATTGACGGCCTTTATGATAGCGACCCCCACCAAAACCCAGGCGCCCGCATCATCCCCACTGTGAAAAATGTGGACGATCACATTTACGCCCTGGCTGGCGGCACCGGCTCCGCCCTGGGCTCAGGCGGTATGGTTACTAAGCTCAATGCCGCTGTCATCGCCACCGAGGCAGGCTGCGAAATGGTCATTTCTAACGGCAGCAAGCCTGAGTTGCTCTACGACATTGCTCAGGGAAAGCCCGTGGGCACAAGATTTTTGAGAAAGGAAGCCTAACGCCATGACAACCATGGAAATCATCCGCCGCACCCGCACCGCCAGAACCGATCTGCACACCCTAACGGCAGAGGACAAAAACCGCCTGCTCCTGTCCATGGCAGAGAGTCTCCGCCGGCACACAATGGATATCCTTCGCGCCAACGCCCTGGATGTGGAGGCCACTCGGGGCAAAATTTCCGATGTGATGCTGGACCGTCTGCGGCTGGATGAGGGCCGCATCGCCGCCATGGCCGACGGTATATGCGCCGTGGCCCAGCTGCCCGACCATACGGGCCGCATCCTGTCCGAAACGAAGCATCCCAACGGCATGATCATCTATAAAAAACAGGTACCCCTGGGCCTGGTGGCCATCATCTATGAAAGCCGTCCCAATGTTACCTCCGATGCGGCGGCTTTGGCCATTAAGAGCGGCAATGTCTGCGTTCTGCGCAGCGGCCGCGAGGCCATCGGCAGTGCCCGGGCTATCACCGCTGCCCTCAAGGAGGGTATCTCCGCTGTAGGCGGTAACCCGGATATTCTCAATATTTTGGAGGACACCAGCCACGACAGCGCCCGTCAGTTGATGCAGGCCAAGGGCCTGGTGGACCTGCTCATTCCCCGGGGCGGTGCGGGCCTTATCCGTGCCTGTGTGGAAAATGCCACCGTTCCCTGCATCGAGACCGGCACCGGCATCTGCCATGTCTATGTGGATGAATTTGCCGACCTGGAAAAAGCTGTAAAAATTATCATCAACGCCAAAACCAGTCGTCCCTCCGTCTGTAACGCCGAGGAGGTCTGCTTGGTCCATAGGGCTGTGGCAGAAAGATTCCTGCCTATGCTGAAAAAAGCCCTGGTGGACGACCGCCAGGCGGCGGGCCAAATCCCCGTGGAGCTGCGCCTTGACCCGGCAGCAGCCCAGATCATCCCCGGCACACCCGCCACTGACCGGGATTTTGACACGGAATTCTTAGACTATATTTTGGCCGTGGCTGTGGTGGACAGCGTAGACGCCGCCATCGCCCATATTTTGCAGCACTCCACCGGCCACAGCGAGTCCATCGTCACGGAAAATGCCGACAACGCCCGGCGCTTTGAGGACGAAACGGACAGCGCCGCCGTTTATGTCAACGTCTCCACTCGCTTCACCGACGGCGGCGAATTCGGCCTGGGCTGCGAAATGGGTATCTCCACTCAAAAGCTCCACGCCCGAGGACCCATGGGCCTGGATGAGCTGAGTACCTATAAATATATCATCTGCGGCAACGGCCAGATCCGCTGACACTCCCTCGCCGCTCTCTCATACATAAAACAACCGCCCCCGTCAGTTTCGGGGGCGGTCGTTTATGTATGGGTTTATTATTTGTTCAGGAACTCATCGATGGACTTGGCGCCCAGCTTGCCGGCACCCATGGCCAGGATGACGGTGGCGGCACCGGTAACGGCATCGCCGCCGGCATAGACGCCCTCGCGGGAGGTGAGGCCATCCTCATTGACAATGATGCAGCCTTTCTTATTGACCTCCAGGCCCTTGGTAGTGGCCTTGATAAGGGGGTTGGGGGTGGTGCCCAGGGACATGATGACGGCATCCACAGGAAGGTCGAACTCGCTGCCTTTCTTCTCCACAGGGCGGCGGCGGCCGGAGGCATCCGGCTCACCCAGCTCCATCTCAATGCAGGTCATGGATCTCACACAATCCTGCTCGTCGCCATTGATCTGAACGGGGTTATTGAGGGTCTTGAAGATGACGCCCTCCTCGATAGCATGCTCTACCTCCTCGTGACGGGCAGGAAGCTCCTCCATACCACGGCGGTACACCACATACACCTCGGCGCCCAGACGCTTAGAGCAGCGGGCAGCGTCCATAGCCACGTTGCCGCCGCCGACAACAGCGACCTTCTTGCCCTTGAGGTCCATAATAGGGGTGTCAGAGTCAGGCTTATAGGCCTTCATCAGATTGATACGGGTGAGGAACTCGTTGGCGGAATACACGCCCTTGAGATTCTCACCGGGGATGTGCATAAACATGGGCAGACCCGCGCCGGAGCCCACAAACACGGCCTCAAAGCCGTTTTCCTCCATCAGCTCGTCGATGGTGATGGTGCGGCCCACAACGATGTTGGTCTCCACCTTCACGCCCATGGCCTTGAGCCCGTCCACTTCCTTCTGCACGATGGTCTTGGGCAGACGGAACTCGGGAATGCCGTACACCAGCACGCCGCCGGCCAGGTGCAGGGCCTCGTACACGGTGACATCATAGCCCTTCTTGGCCAGGTCGCCGGCGCAGGTAAGGCCGGCAGGGCCGGAGCCTACAACAGCTACCTTATGGCCGTTGGACTGGGGCTTTTCGGGAGCCTCGGTGCTGTGGGCATTGTGCCAATCGGCCACGAAGCGCTCCAGGCGGCCGATACCCACGGCCTCACCCTTCTTACCCCGGACGCAGTGCATCTCGCACTGGCTCTCCTGGGGGCAGACGCGGCCGCACACGGCGGGCAGGGAGCTGGTTTGATGGATCACCTGATAGGCGCCCTCATAGTCCTTTTCCACGATCTTTTGAATAAACTCGGGGATGCGGACATTTACGGGGCAGCCGTTTACACAGGGGTGGGCCTTGCAATTCAGGCACCGGGCAGCCTCGTCCAGAGCCTGCTCCTCAGTGTAGCCCAGGGCCACCTCCAGGAAGTTATGATTGCGGACGTTGGGGTCCTGAGAAGGCATAGGATTCTTATCCTGACGCATATTCACAGCCATCTTACTTTACCTCCTTCTTAAAGAGGTTGCAGACCTCTTCGTGCTTATGTACCTCGAAATCGTGATACATCTGGTTGCGCTTGACAGCCAGGTCCCAATCCACCTTCTGCCCATCGAAGTCGGGGCCGTCCACGCAGGCGAACTTGGTCTCGCCGCCTACGGTCAGGCGGCAGCCGCCGCACATGCCGGTGCCATCGATCATGATGGGGCTCATGGAGACAGTGGTGGGCATGCCATAGGGCGCGGTGGTCTTGCAGACAAACTTCATCATGACCATGGGGCCGATGGCGAAAATCTCGTCATACACGTTACCGGCGTCCAGCAGCTCCTTCAGGGCCTCAGTGACCAAGCCCTTCTGGCCATAAGAGCCGTCATCGGTGCAGACCTTCAGGACGGAGGAAACGGCCTTGAACTTATCCTCCAGAATCACCACATCCTTGCTCTTAAAGCCCACCACGGCGTGGACCTCGGCCCCGCAATCGTGGAACTTCTTCAGCACCGGATAGGCGATGGCGCAGCCGACGCCGCCACCCACTACGCAGACCTTTTTCTTGCCCTCAGTCTCAGTGGGCTTACCCAGAGGACCGACGAAATCGTGCAGGCAATCACCCTGCTCCTTGTGGCTGAGCTTTTCCGTGGTGGCGCCCACGGTCTGCACGATGATCGTAACGGTGCCCTTTTCCCGGTCATAGTCATGGATGGTAATGGGGATACGCTCGCCATTTTCATCCACCCGCAGGATGATGAACTGGCCCGGCTGTGCCTTCTTGGCCACCATGGGAGCCTCGATCTCATACAGGATCACGGTCGGCTTCAAGGCTGTTTTTGTAACAATGCGATACATACGTTATCTTCCTTCCTCGTTGAGTTCTTTTGGAAAAATACTGTCTTACTTGCCGGAAGTTTGTTCCAGGGTTTATTTTAACATTAAATTTCCATTCCGTCAATTGCTCCGCCCAACATCTCCGGTGAGAATCGTCACCTTTCGGCCCTCGATCCGCACCTCGCCGCCGTCGCGCATTTTCTTCAGCTCCCGCATCATGGCGCTGCGGTCGGTGGATATGTAGTCCGCCAGGGCACTGAGGGAAAAGGGCAGGGTGAAGCTTCCGCCGTTTTTGGCCTGCTGCAGAGAGAAATAGCACAACAGCTTATCCCGGATGCTGCGGCGGCTAAGCACCTCCACCCGCTCAGACAGGGCCGATGCCTTCTCGCTGATAAGGTGGAACATATTCTCTATCATGCGGTTGTGATGGCCGCAGTTTTTTTCACACCGGTTCTCCAGCTTTTCCTCCGGGAAAAACCAAACGCAGCAGGGCTTTTCACATGTCACGTCCACGCTGTCGCCCAGCACGTTGCGAAACATGAGCATCTCCCCAAACACACCCCCGGGCTGCAGATGCTCTAAAATGGTGCGGTCTCCCCGCTGATCCACCCGCTCCACAATGGCCGAGCCTGTAGCCAGCACGCCGATGGTGCGGCGGCCGGAATCAAAATCGTAGACCAGCTCCTCGGGCTTGAAGCACCGCTCCTGCACCCCGAAGCACTCGTAGATGCGCCGGCACTCCTCCGGTGAGATTCCGTCAAATACCGGCGTTTGGGGAATGGTCATAGTCCGCCTCCCTTTCCGGGCTGTCTGCGCCGCAGCGCAGGCCCCTCTTATCTCTCTTATGGCCGATGATAACATACACGATGATATACACCACACCGCCCCAGGCAAAACCTGCCGCCAGGTCTATGAAGGCATGCTGCTTCACCAGCAGCGTAGACGCTGCAATGATGACAAACCATACGGTACCCAGGATCTGCCAGATCCGCTTCAGCTTCGGCGAGTGCCACATGGCGGCAATAGCTGCCACCACACCCAGCACATGAACGCTGGGAAACACATTGGCATTATTATCGGCGGCCCAGGTCATCTGCAGGAGCCAGGTGCAGATATTATGCCGGGGCAGCACCGCCGGGCGCAGGTCCTGTCCGTTGGGCACGAGAAAGCAAAAGAGGGTGGCGGTGGTGTAGGCGATGGCGATAAACCACATATACCGCCGGAAGCTCTCCGGATCCTTTACAATGAAAAACACGCCCAGTACAAACAGCAGGATGCTCCAGCTGTTGTAGGGAATGACGAAATACTCACAAAATGGGATGTAGTTGTCAATAGCGGTCTGGGTGGCCCAGTAATTGTCGGTGACTACATGCTCCACAGTGAAGTACATAATCAAATATACCGGCATATATAGGCCCCACCACATATGGGGATGGGTTTTAATGAATTGCTTGATTTTTTGCATGAATATCCTCCAACGCAGCTATACCGGCGAAAAATCCCTTACCTTTTCCGCCTGTGGGCAGCAAGCTTAGCGAAGTCTTTTAGAGAAGCGGACGCCGCAGGGCTGCAAATAAGCACCCTGCCATTATAACACATTTCCCGGCAGATGCCATAGGGAGAAACAGAAATATCACAGTTTTTTAACATTTTTTAAATGCGGCGACTTGCGGAAAGGGTCGTTCTTATATTATACTGTATGCATCTGTCAAATTTTGAGGAGGACGCAGTATGCTGCTGAACCGTGAAAACAAAGAAAACCGCCAGGTGGTGCTGACCATCCAGGTGGAGCAAAGCGCCTGGGAAAAGGCCCTGGAGGATGCTTATGAGCAGAGGAAGTCTCTTTTTAAAAAAGAGGACGGCTCCTTGCCCACCCGTCAGGAAATGGAGGAAAAGCACGGCGCGGATGTGTTCTATCAGGACGCGGTGAACAGCACCTTCCCCGTGGCTCTGGTGGAGGCCGTGCGCCAGGAGGACATCAGCGTAGCCGGAGCCCCGGAGCTGAGCGTGGAGGCCATTGGCCCCGAGGGCTATGTATTCACCGCCCTTATTGATTTGTATCCGGAGGTGAAGCTAGGCCAGTACAAGGGGCTCTCCGCCCCCCGGCCTCAGGTGGAGCTGTCCGATGACGACGTCACCGCCGCCATTGACGAGTATCTGCAAGGCCACCTCACCGAGGAGCACCCGAAAAAGGCCGCCATGGGCGACGAGGTGGTGCTGGACTTTGAGGGCTTTGTAAACGGCGTTCCCTTTGAGGGGGGCAAGGCCGAGGAATATCCCCTGCTGCTGGGCAGCGGCTACTTTATCCCCGGGTTTGAGGAGCAGGTGGCCGGCATGGCCGTGGGCGACGAGCGGGACATCCCCGTCACCTTCCCCACCCAGTACGCCCCGGAGCTGGCGGGCAAGGACGCAGTGTTCCACATCAAGGTCCACAAGATCACCCGCCGGGCAAGGCCCGTCATGAGTGAGGAATTTGCCAAATCCCAGGGCTTTGCCGATGCCTCCGCCCTGCGCCGGAGCATCATGGAGCAGGCCATGCGCAATAAGCAGCAGGAGGCCGCCGATGCCTACGCCGATGCTCTGGTGCAGCAGGTCATCGAGGGCATGGAGGTGGAGATCCCGGAACGGATGGTCACCTGCCAGCTGGATGGGCTCATGCATGACTTAGAACAGCAGCTGATGCAGCAGGGCGCCACCATGGACGCCTATCTGGAGATGGCCGGTATCACCCGGGAGGACCTGCGCCGCCAGGCGGAAGCCAGCGCCCGGTCCTCCGTGGAATTTGAGCTGGCCATGACGGAAATTGCCCGGCTGGAGGACATCCGCTTCACTGACGCGGAGCTGGAGGAGAAATACACCCAGATGTCCGCCCTCTACGGCATGACCCCGGAGCAGCTGAAGCAGAACCTGCCCATAGAGCGCCTGACCCACGACCTGCGCCTGGCCCGGGCCCGGGCCATTGTGGTAGACAGCGCCAAGCCTCTCTGAGCCAATAAGCCAAAAGCGGAGGAGCCCTATGGCTCCTCCGCTTTTTATGACATTTCCTTCTTCCCCGGGGTGAGCTTGCGCTTGTTGCCCTGCTCATCCACGATCCAGGTGTTGTCCAGCTCCCGGCGGAGGTTGCCCATGATGCTGTTTAGGTACTCCTGCCGCAGGGCGGCCCGCTCCTCGGTCTCCTCCGGGGTCAGGCCCTGAGGGGTCTTGGCCTTGCGGGCCAGCTCGTTGATCCGTTCTATTTTCTTCTGTTCCATAGAATCGCTCCTTATATAAATCGTTTCATCATAATGCCCGTGCGGCCCTTGCGGCTCTGTCCGCCCACCTCCGCCAGGCAGCACTTGCCCAGGCCCCGGATTGTCAGCACATCCCCCTGCTCCACCGAAAAATCCGGCCTGATGCAGGGCATCCAGTTTACCTCCGCCTTACCGCTGCGGATCAGCTCCGCCGCTGCGCTGCGGCTGATGGAAAAGCCCGCGGCGGCCACGCTGTCCAGCCGCAGGGAGGCCACAGTGTCCCGAATCAGCTTCACCGGCTGCTCCGGCACGGCAATCTCCTCCAGCCCGATCTCCGCCACGCGCAGGGGCACCCGGCCCGCCTGCTTCCATTCCCGCAGGAGGAAGTCCGCCACGCTGCTGCCCACCAGCACATCCGCCCAGTGGGGCGACACCAGAATATCCCCCACCTTCTCCCGTGTCAGGCCCAGGCCCATAAGGCTGCCTAAAAAATCCCGATGGGTGGGGTGGTCCGTCTCATAGAACCGGCATCGCAGGCACCGCACCGCCGTTTCGTCCGGCCCATCCATCCAATCCGGCAAAAAGTGCAGCTGCCGGCGCTGGGCCCCCTCGCAGCCGCCCCAAAAGGCAAACCCCTCCCGATCGCCCAAAGCCTGCATCAGCTGCCCGGCCAAGGCCTGCTCATGGGGAGAGAGAAATCCGCTCGCCTCCGGCACATTCCGGCTGCGGCAGCGCTCCCAGCCGTCCCATAGGCGGCCCAGCAGCACCCGCTCCTCCGCCGAGGCGGAGAGTTTATCCAAAAGCTCCCTGCGGTTCAAAACCATTCCTCCCGTAGTTTGTGGTAAAAACGCCCTGCCAAAGCAGGGCGTTTTAAAATTTTTACACTCAGTTGACTCGGACTTTACAGGTCAGCGTCTGCCCGTCTACCGTAGCAGTGAGAGTGGTCTCTCCCGAAGCAACACCTTTTACCATGCCGGAAGAATCCACTGTAGCAATGGAACTGTCTTCTATGCTCCAAGTCGCAGTAGAATCCGTACCCTGTACTTCCATGAGCGCTTCTTCACCAGCTTTGATAGTAACATCGGTTACTACGCTATCGCCATATACAGAATAAATGGCCAAATCGCTCGGCGTATCCGGCGTAACGGGATCCGTCGGCTGATCCACCGCTGCCGTCACCGCCACGCGGCAGGTGGCCGTGGTGTCCGCCGCCGAGGCCGTTATCACAGCGCTGCCGGTGCTCACGGCCTGCACGGTGCCGTTGGCGGAGACAGTGGCCACGGCCTCGTCGCTGCTGGTGAAGGCCACCTTGTCCGCGCCGGAAACCGTAAGCGCAAAGCTGCTGCCCACGGTAAGCTCCACACTGGTTTTATTCATGGTCAGCACGGCGGGCTCGGGGGTGGGGGCATCCTTTTCGCCGGTAAAAAATGCCGTGATCTGGTTGCCGAATATGGTATAGGCCGCCAGGCCCAGCACCAGCACCAGGCACACGATCACCACGCCGCCGCCCACCTTGGGCTTGGCCCGGCCGCCGCCGGTGCGGCGCCCGGCGCTCTTCACGGGCTTGCTGCTATGGCGTTCTTCATCCTCTTGGCAGAAGGGGCAGGTTTTATATGTATCGGAGAACATCTCTCCGCATTTTGGGCATTTCAGCAGACGCATTGTATATCCTCCCAGGCAAATTCTCTACGTTCTATTATACGGTTTTCTCCCCATGCGTCAACTGAAAAACATGGAAATTCATCCTTTTTTTACATTGTTCCTTGCTTTTGTCCACTCAGTTTTCTATAATAGAATAAAATGTATTGAAGCGGAGGGTCATCGCCTATGCATACCATGATCATCGGCATCGCCGGGGGCACCGGCAGCGGCAAAACCACCCTGACGGACCACCTGGCCGCCCACTTCGGCCCGGCCATCAGCGTGGTGCATCATGACAACTATTATAAGCGCCAGGACGTCCCCTTTGAGGTGCGCTGCCAGCAAAACTACGACCATCCCGATGCCTTTGACACGGATCTGATGGTCCAGCAGCTGAAGGAGCTGAAGGCCGGCCGCGCCATTCGCTGCCCCGTGTACTCCTATGCCGACCACAACCGCACCGATGAAACGGTGCTCATCCGGCCCGCCCCGGTGATTATCGTAGAGGGCATCCTCATTTTCCACGACCCCCGGCTGCGGCAGCTGATGGATATCCGCATCTTTGTGGAGACCGATGCCGACGTGCGCATCCTGCGCAGGGCTCTGCGGGATGTGGAGGAGCGGGGCCGCTCCATGCAATCCATTGTGCAGCAATACCTCACCACCGTCAAGCCCATGCATGAGCAGTTTGTGGAGCCCACGAGAAAATATGCCGACATTGTGGTGCTGGAGGGCGGGCACAACCTGGTGGCCCTGGATCTCATTATGCAGCGCATTGCCGGCCACATTGCGGAAAATCCGCCGGAGGATGCAACATGAGCGGAGGCAGGCTCCTTCGGTACTCCTTGGCGGGGCTGTGCATCGCTCTGGCAGCGTTCTTCCTGCTGCCCTTGGCCATCGGTGCGCACCATATCGGGATGTTTTTCCCGGCGGCGGTGCTGGGTGTCCTGGCGTGGATGCTCCTGCGCCCCCAAAAGCTCAAAATGCTGCTCACCGGCAAGGGCCGCAACCTGTGGCGCAGCCTGCTGGCGCTTTTCGCCGCGGGCCTGCTGTGCGTGGCCGTGATCCTGGGGCTGATGGCTCGTCAGGCGGCGGACCGGCCCGAGGCCGTAGGGCCCTGCACGGTGCTGGTGCTGGGGTGTGAGGTCCGGGGCCTTCGGCCCAGTAAGATGCTGGCTGCCCGCATCGACAGCGCCTACGATTATCTCACCGCCAATCCCGAAGCAGTGTGCGTGGCCTGCGGCGGCATGGCTGATGACGAGATCATCACCGAGGCCCGGTGCATCCGGGACGAGCTGGTGCGCCGGGGCGTCGACCCGGGGCGGATCTATCTGGAGGAAAAGTCCCTGAACACCCGGCAGAACATCTCCTATGCCGTGGACATCATCCGGGCAAAGGGCCTGCCCACGGAGGTAGCCGTGGCCAGCGACAATTTTCATCAGCTACGGGCGGCCGTATATGCCCGCGGCAGCGGCCTGAAGGCCCAATCCCTGGGCTGCCGGTCCTACTGGCTTCTGGCCCCCGGCTACTGGGCCAGGGAGGTCATTGCCGTAGCCGCCGCCTGGGCCTTCGGGCGATAAAGTGATAGTGATTTGTATATTCTTGCCCGGTTTATACAAATAGAAGTCAAAAGCTTCCTGGCACTTGTATCCGCAGACTACAGGCTTTTTTCTTGCAAGGCTCTTTGGATTTTGCGGCGATCTCAAAAAAAAACAGACGGCTGACTATGTCAGCCGTCTGCTTTTTTCAGAAGGAAAATACCACGCCCACCACGGCGGAGGCCAGGATGAACAAAATAGGATGCAGGCCCTTGGTGGGCTTCACCCATCGGGTGAGGACCAGCAGCACAGCTGCAAGAAGGACGGCCTTCCAGTTCAGCGCAGCCAGGCCCGTCATGCCGCTGTTGAGCAGGGCCACTCCCGCCACACTGAGACCCGCCGCCGCCACCATGGCCGCCGAAGCCGGGCGCAGGCCGTAGAACACACTCTGGACGATGCGGCTGTCCCGGAAGCTGCGCAGAAACGCGGCGATGATCAAAATGACGATGATAGACGGCGTTATCAGGCCAATGGTAGCAATGACCGCCCCCAGAACGCCCCCCACCTGGAAGCCCACATAGGTAGCCATATTCACACCGATGGGGCCCGGAGTGGACTCGGACACTGCCAGCATATCGGCGATTTGGGAGGTGGTGAACCAATCCGGATGCCGGGCGGACATATCATAGAGGAAGGGCAGGGTGGCCATGCCGCCGCCGACGGCAAAAAGGCCGGTCTTAAAATACTCGTAAAACAGCAGCAGATAGATCATTTCTTCTCCCTCCCCTTCACGGCCTGAAGCACTACGCCCGCCAGGCCCGCCGCCAGCACATACAGAATGGGCGACACATCGAGAACGAAGGACAAAACCAGGATCACCCCGAAAATCCCCCAGCACCAGACATCCTTCATAGCGCCCTTCACCAGCTTCAGCACGGCATTAAAGATCAGCACGCACACGCACACCCGGATGCCTGCAAAGGCGTGCTGCACCCAACTAAAGTGGGCGTAGGCAGTGATGACCTTGGCCAAGGCGGAGATGATGATAAGGGACGGGAACACTACCCCCAGGGTTGCTATGATGCCGCCGGCGACCCCGGCGTGTTTCTGCCCCACAAAGGTGGCAGTGTTCACGGCGATGACACCCGGGGTACACTGGCCGATGGCGAAATAGTCCGTCAGCTCCTCGTCGGTGGCCCAGCCCTTTTTCTCCACCACCTCACGCTGCAATATAGGCAGCATGGCGTAGCCCCCGCCAAAGGTCATAACGCCCACCTTGGCGAAGGTGTAAAACAGCTCCCAAAGATCTTTCAGCATTGTTATCACTCCGTATATCCATAAAGTCCGCGCACCGACACCTCGCCGCTGCGCACGGTCTCCTCTGTTCCGTCCTCATGGCGCACCACCAGGCCGTACTGCTCATCAATTCTCAGGGCCTGCACCGTCTCCCGGGTATCGCCCCGAAGAAGGCGCACGGTCCTGCCTATATTCAGGCAGGCCGCCCGATAGTCTGCCAGCCATCCTTCCGGGGCAAACAGCACCTCCCGGCGCAGGTAGTCCATCTCCTCCAGCAGGGCCGCCGCCAATTGGGCCCGGCAGACCCTTCCGCCCAGGGACAGGTCCAGAGAGGTGGCAATGTCCGCCACCTCGCCGGCGAAATCCTCCGGCTGCTGGTGAACATTGATGCCGATGCCCACCACCACATGTGACACATGGCCGCTCTCGCCCTCCAGGGACATCTCCGTGAGGATGCCCGCCAGCTTGCGCCCTCCCAGCACCAGGTCATTGGGCCACTTGATCTGCGGCCGAACACCGGTCACCCGCTGAACGGCACGGCAGACAGCCACGGCGCTGAGAGCCGTCAGCGGCAAAAGCTCCTCCGGGGCGCAATCGGGCCGCCAGAGGATGGAGAAAAACAGGCCCTTGCCTGCCGGGGACTGGAAGCTGCGGCCCCGGCGCCCTCGGCCCGCCGTTTGGCAATCCGCCAGCACCGCCGTTCCGTCGGGGGCCCCCTCCAGAGCCAGGCGGCGGCAGAAAGAGTTGGTGGAGTCCACCGTTTCCAGCACATGGAGATTCTCCCGAGTCCGGTGTAAATACTGCTCCACCGTCTCCCGGGAGAGAAAATCCGGTGCGCCTATGAGCCGGTAACCCCGGCCTGTGCGGGCCTCGATGTCGTACCCCTGACGGCGCAAAGCCTCCACCGCCTTCCATACGGCGGCCCGGCTGATGCCCAGGGTCCGGCTCAGCTCCTGACCGGAGAGATAGTCTCCGCTCTCCTGCAGAGCCCGGCACACACGCTGCTGACTCATGTTTCCTTCCTCCCCTCCACAAAAATATGTATTCTCACGCTCCGGGCGGACAGGGTCGCCCGCCCCTGCAACGATCCCGATCCCCCTCGTAGGGTGGGGTGCCCTCACCCCGCCGCGTGTATGACAAGGCGCGCGTGCAAGGGGACCACAGATTGCCACGACCGGTTTGCGAACCGGTCTCGCAATGACATCTTTTTTTGACAAAGAGAGTGTACCACCGCAATTTGAAATTGTAAACCAAATTTATATTAAAGGATTGACAAGTTTCTTTTTTTTTTGTATTGTAAACCAAAACAGTTTGCAAAGAGGTTTACAAATATGCATCAAAAAACGAAAATGCTTGCCCGGGCAGCCCTTTTAGCGGCCCTGACCGCTGTGGGAGCGTTCATTAAAATCCCCTTGGGCTACTCCTCCATCACTCTGCAATTCTTCTTCACGGCCATGGCCGGGTGCCTGCTGGGGCCTTATTGGGGCGCGGCCAGCCAGGGCGTGTATGTGCTTCTGGGCCTGGTGGGCCTGCCCATTTTCACCCTGGGCGGGGGCTTTGGCTATGTGCTTCAGCCTACCTTCGGCTTTCTGCTGGGGCTTATCCCCTCGGCCCTGGTCATTGGGCTTATTACAAGGAAAAGCCGCCGCCCCCTGCGCATTATCCTGGCCTGCGCAGCGGGCCTGGCCACCCTCTACGCCGTGGGCCTGCCGTACATGGGATTGATTCTCAATGTGTACCTGGGCAAGGGCTGGAGCCTGGGGCGGCTGCTGCGGGATGGGATGCTCCTGTTCCTCCCCGGAGACGCCCTGAAAATCGCCGTGGCGGCAATTCTGTTCCCCAAGTTATCAGTTTTTTTCGACAAAAAACAGTGAGCTTTTCGGTTTAGAATTGGACTTACTCCTAATTGCCTTTTGTCATTTGCCGCCGTATAATGTTCGAGATGAAATTTGAAGGGAGGCGACGACATGACCTTTTCTAACGCAAAAAAGAAATGCCCGATTGTTGGCGCCTCTGTTTTCATTTCTATATTTCCTTTTTGACCGGTATTTTTACCGGTCAATTTTTTTGCCGGTTTACAATTAAAAATGTAAATAAAATGAAGGAGGAGTTTCCCATGAAGAAGAAACACAACTTAGGCAATGAGGCCGTCTACGACGCCCGCACTCTGGGTCTGCCCCGGATGCTGGTGCTGGGCCTGCAGCATCTGTTCGCCATGTTCGGCGCCACGGTGCTGGTGCCCATCCTGGTGCAGAGCTACGGTCTGCCGCTCTCCATCCAAACCACCCTGCTGTTTGCGGGTCTGGGTACGCTGCTGTTCCATGTTTGCACCAAACTGAAGGTCCCGGCCTTCCTGGGCTCCTCCTTCGCCTTCCTGGGCGGCTTCGAGGCGGTAGCCAAGCTGGATGTGGGCAGGTTCGCCACCATGACCGGTGAGGAAAAGCTCCCCTATGCCCTGGGCGGCATTGTCATCGCCGGCGGGCTGTACCTGGTGCTGGCCCTGCTGTTCAAGCTGGTAGGCCCCCAGAAGGTCATGCGCTTCTTCCCCCCCATCGTCACCGGCCCCATCATCATCCTTATCGGTCTGAACCTCTCCGGCACCGCCATCTCCAATGCCTCCACCTGCTGGTGGCTGGCTCTGGTGGCCATCGCCATCATCATCGTGGCCAACATCTGGGGCAAGGGCATGGTAAAGATCATCCCCATCCTGCTGGGTGTGGTGGGCAGCTACATTGTGGCCCTCATCGCCGGCCAGGTGGATTTCACCGAGGTAGGCAAGGCCGACTTTGTGGGCCTGCAGCAGTTTGTCATCGCCAAGTTTGACCTGACCTCCATCCTGGTCATGGCCCCCATCGCCATCGCCGCCATGATGGAGCACATCGGCGACATGTCCGCCATCTCCTCCACCACCGGCAAGAACTTCATCGCAGACCCCGGCCTGCACCGCACCCTCCTGGGCGACGGCCTGGCCACGGTGGTGGCCGGTATGTTCGGCGGCCCTGCCAACACCACCTACGGCGAGAACACCGGCGTCCTGGCTCTGAGCAAGGTCTACGATCCCCGGGTCATCCGCCTGGCGGCCCTGTACGCCATCATCCTCTCCTTCTCCCCCAAGTTTGACGCCCTGGTCAACTCCATCCCCACGGCCATCGTGGGCGGTGTCAGCTTCGTGCTGTACGGCATGATCTCCGCTGTGGGTGTGCGCAATGTGGTGGAGAACAAGGTAGACCTGACCAAGTCCCGGAACCTGATCATCGCCGCGGTGATCTTCGTCAGCGGCCTGGGCTTCAGCTCCACCGGCGGCATCACCTTCACCGTGGGCAGCGCGGACATCACTCTCACGGGTCTGGCCATCGCGGCCCTGTGCGGCGTGATCCTCAACGCCATCCTCCCCGGCAACGACTACAAGTTCGGCACAGATCCCCAGGGCGACAAGTCCGCCGACCTGGGCAGCTACTAAGGCAAAGCAAAAAAAAATACCCAAACAGGAGGCGGCCTATGCCGTCTCCTGTTTTTTGCGGGAAGGGAGCTACGGCCGGGCACACGGGCCCCGCCCCTACGCACCCCATGATGGACTTCCGTAGGGCGGCGTGCCCTCACGCCGCCGCGAAGGACGGACAGTGTCGTGCACCCCTACGGATGGATTTGGGGCCGATGCAACCGGGCCGATGTGGGCATCGGCCCCTACGAAGGTTTCCCTCTCAAAAAAGTCCGAGCGCCCCAAAAATGGGGCGCTCGGTGCTTTTGGATTTTGATTTTTATTTCTTGGCCTTGCTGTCCACCACCTGGCGGAGCAGGGCGACAAACGCATCCAGGGACATGGCGCCCAGATCGCCGTCGGTCCGGTGCCGGGGAGAGACGGTTCCGTTTTCCATGTCGCGGTCGCCTACCACTACCATGTAGGGCACCTTCTCCATCTGCGCATCGCGGATCTTCTTGCCGATCTTCTCGTTGCGGTAGTCCACCTCCACCCGGAAGCCCTGACTCTCCAAAGCCTTGGCTGCATCGGCGCAGTAGTTGGCAGCCCGGTCAGTGACGGGCAGGAAGCGCACCTGCTCGGGTGCCATCCAGGTGGGCAGGGCGCCGGCATACTCCTCAATGAGGTAGGCCAGGGTGCGCTCATAGCAGCCCAGAGAGGTACGGTGGATGATATACGGCAGAGCCTTTTCGCCGTTTTCGTCAATATAGTACATGCCGAAGCGCTGGGCCAGGAGCATATCGATCTGGATGGTGACCAGGGTGTCCTCCTTGCCGAAGACGTTCTTATACTGAATGTCCAGCTTGGGGCCGTAGAAGGCGGCTTCGTCGATGCCGATCTCGTACTTCACGTCCAAATCGTCCAGTATCTGGCCCATGACGCGCTGGGCCTCGTCCCACTGCTCCTTGGTGCCCTCGTACTTGTTGTTGGGGTTGGCGGGGTCCCACTGGGAGAAGCGGAAGGTACATTTATCCAGCAGGCCCACGGTGCCCAGGCAGTACTTGGCCAGCTCCAGGCAGCCCTTGAACTCCTCCTCCAGCTGGTCCGGGCGCAGCACCAAATGGCCCTCGGAAATAGTGAACTGGCGGACGCGGATGAGCCCGTGCATCTCGCCGGAGTCCTCATTGCGGAACAGGGTAGAGGTCTCGCCCAGGCGCATGGGCAGATCGCGGTAGGAGCGTTGGCGGTTCAGATACACCTGGTACTGGAAGGGGCAGGTCATGGGCCGCAGGGCGAAGCACTCCTTGGTCTCGTCGTGGGGGTCGCCCAGGATGAACATACCGTCCAGGTAATGATCCCAGTGGCCGGAGATTTTATAAAGCTCCCGCTTGGCCATGAGGGGGGTCTTGGTCAGCAGGTAGCCCCGCTTCTGCTCAACATCCTCCACCCAGCGCTGTAAAAGCTGAATGACCCGGGCGCCCTTGGGCAGCAGAATGGGCAGGCCCTGTCCGATATAGTCCACGGTGGTGAAGTACTCCAGATCCCGGCCCAGCTTATTGTGGTCGCGCTTGAGGGCCTCCTCCCGCTGCTTCAGATACTCGTCCAGCTCCTCCTTTTTGGGAAAAGCCACGGCGTAGATACGCTGAAGCATCTTGCGGTTGCTGTCGCCGCGCCAATAGGCGCCGCAGCACTGGGTCAGCTTGATGGCATTACCCTTGATGCGGCCGGTGGAGTCCAGGTGGGGGCCTGCGCACAGGTCTACGAACTCGCCCTGCTTATAAAACGAGATGTGTGCGTCGGCGGGCAGATCGTTAATAAGCTCCACCTTGTAGGGCTCGTCCTTCTCCTGCATGAAGGCAACGGCCTCGGCCCGGGGCAGCTCGAAGCGCTCCAGCTTCAGCTTTTCCTTGCAGATCTTGCGCATCTCCGCCTCCAGGGCGTCCAGATGCTCCTGGGTAAAGTTGAAGGGGGCGTCGAAGTCGTAGTAAAAGCCGCCCTCGATGCTGGGACCAATGGCCAGCTTCACCTCCGGATACAGGCGCTTAACGGCCTGGGCCAGCACATGGGAGCAGGTGTGCCAATAGGTTTTGCGATACTCCGGGTTTTCAAAGGTATAGATGTTTTCTTCGCTCATGGGTCATATTCTCCTTTCTTGGGGTGACAAAAAGCCTCACCCCTGACAAAATTCAGGGGTGAGGTAAAAAGCTTTACTCCACGGTTCCACCCTGCTTACGGAAATACTCCGTCGCTCGTGTCCTCTGTAACGGGAGGCCCCGTTCCGCTCCTCACGGACAGCTCGGGAGTGGTACCGATCCTTCCTCACCGCAGTGCGCTTTCAGCCGGGGCGCTCCTCTCTTTGGCGGCAGGCGGGGATCTCTTCTCCGTCAATGCATTTTCTTGATTACAGCATATTATAAGCACCTTTTTCCGGCTTGTCAATGGACAAGTTGCAAATTTTTTTCCTGCAAAATTTCCTCTGCCCTGTCCACCACGGTGGCCCGGGGTGCTACGGCCAGCAGCTTCTCCCGGCCCCGGAAGCCCCAGCTCACGCCGATATACTTCATGGTGCAGTTTTGCGCCGTCTGAATATCCACCTCGCTGTCGCCCACATAGATGGCCCTATCCCGGGGGCAGCCCAGCTCCTTCAAGGCGCAAAGCACCAGATCCGGCGCGGGCTTGGGCGGCAGATCGTCCCGCTGGCCGAAGGCCGGCACGCCGGGGAAGAACTTCTGGGCCAAAGCCTTGGTGGTGGGGTCGGGCTTATTGGAGACGATGGCCACCTGCACTCCGGATTTCCGGAGTCTGTCCAGCAGCTCCGGAATCCCCGGATAGGGGCGGGTCTTGATGCAGTTGTGGGCCTGGTACCAGGCCTTATACTCTGTCAGCAGGGCCGCAAATTCCTCCTCCCCCACCGTATCCGGCAGGGCCCGGCGCATGAGCTTTCCCGCACCGTTTCCTACAAAGGTGCGCACCTCCTCCAGCGTCCTGGCCGGGTAGCCGTGGGCCATGAGCACATGGTTCACGGAGTCCTGCATGTCCTCCAGGGTGTCCAGCAGCGTGCCGTCCATGTCAAACAGCACGGCCCGGGCCCGGCACTTTCTGTGCAGCCTCGACAGGTACAGCAGTAGACTGCTGCCCAGTATCAGCAACATGGCCACATAGTCCAAAGGTGCCGTCCGTTCCCGGAGGACTATCGCCCCGAGGATCGTGGTGAAGACAGGGCTTAGCGCGCAAAACAGACTGGCCCGGTCCGCACCGATATGACTCCGGGCTATGGGCTGCAGGGTGTAGCCAAAGCCGGTACACACCACCGCCAGGGCGGCGATGATACCCCACTCCCCGCCGGTCTGAGGCAGCCGGGGCGACTCAAACAGGAAGGAAGCCAGCAGTGCATACAGGCCCAGAAAACCCATCCCCAGTACGCCCAGGACGGAGCCATCCGTCTTGTGGCTGATGTGCTCAATGGTAATGATGGCCACAGCGCACAAAAAAGCCGCCAGCAATGCGATGCATTCTCCCGCCCCCAGGCGGAAGCCCCCGCCCTTTAGGGCCAGCATAGTCACACCCCCCACGGCGATAGCGGCGCACAGCAGGCCCATAGCCTTGGGCCGGATACGATGCAGAGCCGACTCCAGCAGCGGTACAAGGATAATAGCCAGATTCTCCAGCAGAGAAACCGTACCGGCGTGCGCCGTTTTGAGGGCCAGCATCTCGCAGCTCATCACCAGGAAAAAGAGGAAGCCCACCAGGGCTCCGCCCAAAACCGTGCAGCGGTCCAGCCTTCCCATCATCTTTTTGCCGAGCAGGGCAAACAGCAGTATAAATGCCAGCAAAAACCGCGCTGCCAGGATATTGAAAGCGCCCATGGTGCTCAACCCCATTTTGCTGAACACAAAAGAGATGCTGCAGGCTATGATAGCCGCCGTCATCAGCACCTCTGCTTTTCTCTCAGACATTTTTATACCTCCTCGGTATCGGGTCATTTTGCCCCCGTATTATATACCGCACCGCGGCGCAAAGTAAACCCCCATATTCCTCTTTTTTATCTTTTTTTTACTCCCTTTTGTGCCAAAGTTCGCATTGCAAAGGTTCGCCGCCTGTGCTATACTGATGAAAAATCGCCGGGAGGTGCGGCATGGAACGGATCTTGGCCTATTTCGGCTCCTACAAGTTCATTTTCAGTGTCTGCATCGTGGCCGCAGCCCTGGTGTGCTGGCTTTTGCTGCGGCATCTGATTCACCGCTTCACGGAGAAAATCACTGCTGCCAGCGCCCTATCCGGCCGCCGCCAGACCTACCTGGCCCTGGCGCTGAACTCCGTGCGGGGGCTGCTGGCGCTGCTGGCGCTGATCCTGCTCCTTCAGGTCCACGGGGTGAATGTCTCCTCCCTGATAGCAGGCCTGGGTATCATCGGCGCCATTGTGGGCCTGGCGCTGCAGGATATGCTGAAGGACGTTATCATGGGCACCAATATCCTCACCGGGGAGTATTTTGCCGTGGGGGATGTGATTAAGTACGGCGACCTCACCGGCGAGGTGGTGCAGTTTTCCCTGCGCTCCACCAAGATCCGGGAGCTGGCTACCAATAACATCGTCACCGTTTCCAACCGGAACATCTTTGAGGCCACGAGGGTCAGCAATGAGCTGTTTATCACTGTTCCCACCTCCTATGCCGACGATCCCAACACCATTGAGCCCTTTTTACAGCAGCTTGCACGGGAGATTTCCGCCCTGCCGGATGTTGAGAGCTGTGATTTTCTGGGGCTGAGTAATTTAGGGGAATGTTCAGTGGATTACCTATGGGGTCTGCGGGCCAAGCCCGCCGTGCAAAGTGCTGTGCGCCGCCGGGTCCTGGGCCACATCCGCCACCGGTTTGCGGAAAATGGCTTTACCATCCCTTACCCGCAGATGGACGTACACACAGATTGAACACACAGCAAAAAGCAGGCCCGGGGCCTGCTTTTTTTGTCGATGAGATAATGCCGGGCTGCAGGATTTTCTTCGTTCCGCCGCCCGGCATACATTTTATTATTTATTCCGCGGCAGCTTCCAGCATTGCCGCAGCGGCGGCCTGTCCCACCCGGCGGAAGGACTCCTCCGGCAGGAAAATCTCCATCCCCTCTCCGGTTTTCGCAAGCTCCGCCCGGCAGGCATTTACCAGGCATTCGCCGCCGGCGCCGTCCACGACCCGGCCCAAAAGCAGCACATTTTCGCACCCGAGCAATCGCCGATACCAGGGCAGGGTCTGCCCCAGCATGCGCCCCAAGGCGAAAAATGCCTCCAATGCCCGGCCATCGCCGGCTTCCGCTCGATCCTGGATCCAGCGCAATCTCTGCGCCGGGGTGTCTCCCTCCGGAGCAAGGCCGCATTGGGCTGCCAAGCGGATCACGCCCTCCTGGGAGAAATACCGCTCCCCCACGCCCCGGTCCCCGGACCAAGGATCCACAGGGGCGGCAGGATGCAGATCCACCGGTAAAAATGCCAGCTCATTGAGCCAGCCGGTAATACGTCCGCCGCCGTCCACATAGCCCCCCGCCTGGCTGGTGCCCATGGCGATGCCCAGGAGCTTCCGCCGCCCCAGGCTCACGGCCCCGGCCAGAGCCGCCACATCGCCGTCGTTGCACACGACGCAGGGAACATCCCCGCAGACCTCCCGCACCGCCCGGCGCAGAAGCTCTCGGCCGCAGTGGTCAAGCTCCGCAGCCGGCACACTCATAAACAGGCTGGACCGGCGAATTTCGCCCTCCAGCACCACCCCGGCTGTGGAGATACCCACGGCGTCCACCCCGGGCAAATGGGCCTTGGCTGCCCGCAGGGCTGCGGTGATACCCTCATAGTGATAGCGCAGATCCCCGGCCGATTTGGGCTGCCAGACCACTTCCTCGGCATAAACGGTCTCTCCGTCCATCACCGCCGCAGCCTTGCGGTCGCTGCCGCCCAGGTCGATGCCGATGCGGCAGCCCACCGTACTGGCGGATATGGGATGCACAGCCTCCTGTACCGCCGGCAGCGTCGGATGCAGCTCCACTCGAAAAGGCGCCCCATAGATGCCGGACATAAAGTCCCGGTCAAAGGCCCTGACGCCCCTCGGGCCATAGGCCTCCTGCAGCCAGCGGAAAACCGTTTCATCCGCTGTCACCAGTGTGCAGCCACCCTGGAGCCACAGGGCTGTTTTCACCAACAGTAAGGTGTATTTTTCGTCCGCTGCCTGCTGCTCCTGCGCCCGGTGAAGCCTTAGTGAAAGGTGTGTGCATCCTCCGGGGCGCAGCACTGCCACCGTGGCGGTGCTGTCTGCCGTGGTCTCATGGGCCCGCACAAAGGCGCCTATGGGCCGGAAATCAATCTCCATCTGTGACGACGCCGGCCAGGTCCACGCTCTTGCCGTCCCGCCACAGGCGCTCCAGGCCGTAAAACTCCCGGGCTTCGCCGCTGAACACATGCACGGCGATGCAGCCGTAATCCAGCAGCACCCAGGTGCCGCCCCGATAGCCCTCCCGGTGCAGGGGCTCCTCGCCGGCCTGCTCCGTGAGTACCTTTTCCACGTTGTCCACCAAGGCGTTGATCTGTGTGTTGGACGAACCGGTACATAGCACAAAATAATCCGCCAGGGTGGTCAGGTCCGCGATCTCCAGCACCTGGATCTCCCGGCCCTTCTTCTCCGACAGTGCCCGGGCCGCCAGCAGCGCCAGTTCTCTGGGTGTTTTATTCATTCTATCGTTCCTCCGATCTCTCGTTGTATATAGCTTAGAGCCTCCTGCGTATTGGGATGCACCGGGCTGCCGTAGCCCTGCAGCTCCACGATGGAATCCGCCAGGGCCCGGCACAGGCCCCGGTCCAGGTCCTCATGCACCGCCGTGCGCAGCTCCTCCACCCCGGGAAAGCTGCGGCTGGGCTCAATATAGTCCGCCAGATAGATAATCTTCTCCAGCAGGGTCATGTCCGCCTTGCCGGTGGTGTGGTAGAAAATGGCGTTATAAATTTCGTCCGAAACGCCGAAGCGGTCCCGGGCCACCGCCGCGCCGGTCTTGGAATGGAGCAGCTTTAGATAGTTCCGCTCCATCTCGTCCAGCGGGATGGCGTAGTGTCGGCACAGGGACAGCTGCTGGGGAAGATCCAGCTTCTTGGTGCAGTCGTGGAGCAGGGCCGCGATCCTGGCCGCCGTCACATCCGCGCCGTATTTTTTCGCCAGGAGGGCCGCCTCCTGCTCCGTGCCCAGCACATGGGGCATACGCTTGGGCTTTAAATAGCTCAGGGCAATGGGCCGCAGCTCCTCTGGCGTCAGATGCTTCAGATCCGTCGCCGTGCCATACAGCCCCTTGCGCAGAATATACCCGTATACCGGCTCGGTGAGATACGCCCGGCCCCGGCCCCGGGCCAGCTCCTCCCGCAGCTGCGTGGAGGACACCTCGATAACCTCCGGGTTCATCACCACGGTCACCCGGGCTGAAAATGCCTTCTCCAGCTTTTCCTTCTGCCGGGCAAAGGCCGCCGCCTCGTCCGCCGTCCTGCGGCTGAACACCGCCAGGGTGGCCAGGCGGCAGATCTCCTCCGGCCGGTGCCAGGTCTCGAAGGAGAGAAACATGTCCGACCCCATGAGGAAAAACAGCTCATCCGCCGGATACTGCTCCCGCAGCGCCGCCAGGGTGTCGCAGCTGTAGCTGGCCCCCTGCCGCCGCAGCTCCAGGTCCGTCACCTCTGCCGGAACCGGCAGCTCCCCGGTACACAGCTGTACCATTTCCAGCCGATCCGCTGCATCGGCACTGCCCGCAGGCAGGGGCTTGTGGGGCGGGATGGCATCCGGCACCAGCAGGAGCTTGTCCAGACAAAGCTGCTTGGCCGCCGCTGCGGCCGCCGTCAGATGCCCCCGATGGATGGGATTGAAGGTGCCGCCGTAAATTCCGATCCGCATGGTCACACGCTCCGGCGGGGCGCCTTCACCAGCTCGATCTTGCGCTTGGTTTTATCGCGCTGCATGCGGTACAGGACGAATTTGTTTCCGATGACCTGCACCACTTCACTGCGGGTGGCCACCTTCAGCTCCTCGGCAGCCTCCCGCGCAGTGAGCATGGAATTCTCCAGCACCTTGCCCTTAACCAGTTCCCGGGCCTCCAGGGCATCGTCCGCCTGCTTCACCAGGTTGTCGCTGATACCGTCCTTACCTATATGAATGATGGTGTCCAGGGTAGAGGCCAGGCCCCGCAGCTGGGCACGCTGCTTGCTTGTCAGTTCCATAATCAGTTCTTCTCCAAATACTCTTTTAATTCCGCCGCAAAGGCCCGCAGGGCATTGCCCCGGTGGCTGATGGCGTTCTTCTCCTCAGCTGTCAGCTGGGCAAAGGTCTTGCGCAGGCCCGGCACAAAGAATACCGGGTCATAGCCGAAGCCGCCGTCTCCCATAGGGGCGTAGGCAATGGTGCCCGGGCATTCGCCCTCCGCCGTCAGCTCTGTGCCGTCGGGGAATAGGCACACCACCGAGGTGTGGAAGTGGGCCGCCCGGGTCATGGAGCCCCGCATGTTCTGCAGCAGCAGGCGGCAACGGGCCGCGTCGTCATCCAGCCCGCCGTACCGGGCGGAGTATACCCCCGGGGCGCCGTTTAGGGCGTCTACGCACAGGCCGCTGTCGTCGGCGATGGCCGGCAGACCGCTGGCCTCCATGACGGCCCGGGCCTTGATGCGGGCGTTTTCCGTGAAGGTTGCGCCGTCCTCCTCCGGCTCAAGGTCCAGACCCAGATCCGATTGGAGCACCACCTCCACGCCCAGCTCACCTAAGATTTTCTGCATTTCTGCCAGCTTTCCCTTGTTGTGGGATGCCAATATGAATTTCATAATGCCGTCTCCTTTACCGCTGCAAAATCTCCCGCTGCTTTTCCATCAGCTCCCGGATGCCCTTCGCGCACAGGCGCACCAGCTCCTGCTGCTCCGAGAGGGTAAAGCTTCGGCCCTCGCCGGTGCCCTGAAGCTCAATGAGTTCTCCTTTTTCGTTCATGACGCAGTTCAGGTCCACCTGGGCCCGGCTGTCCTCGCTGTAGGGCAGATCCAGCACAGGCACCTCGTCGATGATGCCCGCACTCACTGCCGCCACCTGGTGGATAATGGGGTCCCGCATTACCTTCCCCTCCGCCAGCAGCTTGCGGCAGGCCAGGGCCAGGGCCACAAAGCCGCCGGTAACGGAGGCGGTACGGGTGCCGCCGTCCCCCTGCAAAACATCGCAATCCACGGTGATAGTCCGCTCCCCCAGAGCCTCCCTGTCCACCGCCGAGCGGAGGCTGCGGCCGATGAGCCGCTGAATTTCCGCACTGCGGCCGGAGAGTTTCAGCTTGTCAATGTCCCGGCGGGAGCGCTCCCGGTTAGCCCGGGGCAGCATGGAGTATTCCGCCGTCACCCAGCCGTGTCCCTCCGGCACATGGGGCGGCGTTTTCTCCTCCACTGAGGCATTGCACAGCACCACCGTGTCGCCGCAGCGAATCAGTACGCTGCCCTCGGCGAATTTTATATAGTCCTTTGTCAGCTCCACGGGGCGAAGCTGGTCAATGGCCCGTCCGTCTGCTCTGGTCATAGTCTCCCCCCTGTTAAAACAGATCGTTTACAAATTCCTCTGGGTCAAAGGGCTTCAGATCGTCGATGCCCTCACCCACACCTACAAATTTAACCGGCACGCCCAGCTCCCTTGCGATGGCGATAACGATACCGCCCTTGGCCGTGCCGTCCAGCTTGGTAAGCACGATGCCCGTTAGGCCCGCCGTCTCCTTAAAGCTCCGGGCCTGGATAAGCCCGTTTTGTCCGGTAGTGGCGTCCAGCACCAGCAGCGTCTCCCGGCCCGCCTCCGGCAACTCCCGGTCAATGATCTTGCGGAGCTTGGCCAGCTCGTTCATCAGGTTCTGCTTATTGTGCAGCCGCCCGGCGGTGTCGCACAGGACCACATCTATATTCCGGGCCTTGGCCGCCTGCAATGCATCAAACAGCACCGCTCCGGGGTCGGCCCCCTCATGCTGGCGCACAATAGGCACGTCCGCCCGCTTGGCCCATATCTCCAGCTGGTCGGCGGCAGCGGCCCGGAAGGTATCCGCCGCGCAGAGCAGGACCTTCTTGCCCTCCGCCTTCAGGCGGTTGGCCAGCTTGCCGATGGAGGTGGTCTTTCCCACGCCGTTGACGCCGATGACCAGGATCACCGTGGGGCTCTTGGCGGTGTCCAGAGCAGTTTCGCCCACGGACAGCTTCTGCAGCAATATCTTCCGCAGCTCCGCCTTCACCTGCTCCGGATCCTTCATGTCGTAGCTGAACACGGCGTTGCGCAGGGAGTTCACCGACTCTGCGGCGATGTTCACTCCCACATCCGCCAGGATCAGGGATTCCTCCAGGTTATCAAAAAAATCATCGTCCAGCTTTTCCCAGTTCACATCCCCGAACCAGGCCTGCTTGAGCTTGCTGAAAATACCCATATGCTGCCTCCTGTTCCAAATTATAAAAATATACCGCTTTATAAGGGTTGATGGTCCCCACGACATCGCGGCGGCGTGAGGCCGCGCCGCCCTACGCAGTGACATGCAGTAGGGCGGAACCCATGCGTCTCACCGCACAGCGCACCTCTTGTAAAAACGTCATTGTGCGGCCAGTGCGCACACCGGCTGCGGCCATCCGCTTTCCCTCACTTGATTTTCATTTCCTTGCTCAGCTCATTGAGGTTGGCCGTGAGCACCGTGGAGACGCCCCGCTCCTGCATAGTGATGCCGTAGAGCACGTCCGCCTCCTCCATGGTACCGCGCCGGTGGGTGATGACGATGAACTGGGTCTTGCCGGCAATGCGCCGCATATACCTGGCGTAGCGCACCACATTGGATTCATCCAGTGCCGCCTCGATCTCATCCATCACGCAGAACGGCGTGGGATGCACCTTCAGTATGGCAAAATACAGGGCGATGGCCACAAATGCCTTCTCCCCGCCTGAGAGCAGCGACAGGGTCTTCAGCTGCTTGCCCGGGGGCTGGGCCTTGATCTCAATGCCGCAGCGGAGGATGTCGTTTTCATCCTCTAATTCCAGGGTGGCCCGGCCGCCGCCGAACAGCTCCAGGAAGGTCTCCTGGAAGCTCTGCTTGAGTATCTCAAACTGGGTAGCGAAGATCTCCGTCATCTGCTTGGTGATCTCCTCAATGATGCCCAGCAGCTCCTCCTTGGCCTTCTCCACGTCGTTTCGCTGGTCGGAGAGATAGGTATAGCGGGTGTTCACCCGGTCAAACTCCTCAATGGCGCCGATGTTGATGGCTCCCAGGCCCTTGATCTCCCGATTCAGCTCGCCGATGCGCCGGGTGGCCTTGGGCACGCTCTCCAGCTCGACACGCAGGGCCTGGGCATCGCTGTGGCTTAATTCGTACCGCTCCCACAGCTTATCCAGAATTTGCTTTTCCTCCAAAGCGCTGCCGTTTAATTTGCCCTCCAGGCGAGTCACCTCTCGCTCGCAGTTGAGGAGTGTGTCATTGCAGGTGCGGCTGAGGCGGTCTGTCTGGCTGCGCCGGGTCTCCAGAGCCATCTTCTCCTCCGAGAGCTTCTGCAGTGCCTGCCGATGCTCCTCGATGCCGCCGCGCAGTTCCCGGGCCTCCTGCTGCTGCCGTTCCTCCTCGGCCCGAGCCTGGGCCATAGCCTGCTCCATTTGGGCGCGCAGACTCTCACGGTCGGTGTGCTCGCCCTCCAGGCTCTCCCGCAATCGGGACAGATCCTCCATGCTGCGCCGGGCGCTTTCGTCCTCGGCGGAAAGCGCCGCCTGTTGGGCCTTTTTCTCCGTCAACCGGTCCGTCATTTCACCCAAGCCCTGCCGGGCAGTCTCCTGCCGGCGCTGCAGCATTTCTATTTCCTCCCGGGTCTCTTCCGCCCGGGCAGTAAAGTCCGCAATAGTCCGGCGGATAGTATCCATCCGTCCGGCGTCGTCGGTGCTGCGCTTTTGCAGGTTTTCCTTTTGGATGCGCAGGCTCTCTTGCTGCTGCTCCAGGCTCTCTATGAGCATGTCATAGTGATTTTTACGCCCCTCCAGGGTCAGCACCCGGTCATTGGCCTGGCGCTGCTGATCCCGGGCCACCTCCAGCTCGTACTGGGCCTTCTGCAGCTCCCGGTTGGCACTCTCGGCCAGGAGGGTGGCGTCCTGAAGCTGAGATTGGATCTTTTTCAGCTTTTTGTGCAGCTGCTCCAGCTCCCCGGACCGGGACAGGATACCCGCATTGCGGCTGACGCTGCCGCCGGTCATAGAGCCGCCGGCGTTGATGACCTGGCCGTCCAGAGTGACGATGCGGAAGCGGTTGTCGTGGCGCTTGGCCATTTGTATGCCGCAATCCAGATCCTCCACCACCACGGTGGCACCCAGCAGATTCTCAATGACGCTGCCATAGCGCCCGTCACAGCGCACCAGCTCCGAGGCGATGCCCACGAAGCCGTATTCGTTTTCCAGCCCGTTTTCCCGGAGGCTCCTGCCCCGGATGGTGTCCAGCGGCAGGAAGGTAGCCCGGCCGCCGTCCCGCTGTTTTAATAGGCCGATGGCGTTTTTTCCGTCGTTTTTTGTGTCCACCACAATGTGCTGCAGGGCGCCGCCCAAGGCGATCTCAATGGCCACGCTGCAATCCTTATCGGTGTGGATGAGGTTGCCCACCGGGCCGTGGATGCCCAAGAGTGTCCGGGCCTCGGCGGCCCGCATGACGATCTTCACCGCCTTGGAAAAGCCTTCATACTCCTTCTCCATCTCGCTGAGCAGGCGGATCCGGTCGGAGATAGTCTTTTCCTGTAGGGAGAGCTGATTTTTCTGCTCTATACTCTCCTTGGCTCGGCGCTGGCGGCCCTCCATTTTCAGGCTGTGGCCGCCGATGATGTTGGCGGCAGCCTGCTCCTCCTCCCGGGCGGACAGCAGCTCCTTTTCGTTCTGTGCGGCCTCCCGGCGGGTCTGCGTCAGCTTTTCCTCGCTCTGTGTCAGTTCCTCCGTCAGCTCCGCCGTGCGCTGGGCGATCTCGTCCGACCCGGCAGTAATAGCAGACAGCTCTGCCTGGGCCTGGGCCGCCCCGGCCACCTCCTGGGCCTCCCGGCGGCGCAGCTGCTCCAGTTGGGCCGCCGCCGCCGCTGCCGCATCGCTGCTGCCGCGCATTTCCTCGCAGAGGGCTGCTATCTCGTTTTCCAGGGTCCGGGCGGAGGCGTCTATTTCCTCCATGCGCCGGGCCATGACCTGCATCTGCTCGTGCAGGGACTCCGTGCGGCTGCGGCTCTCGCTCATCTCCCGATCCATGCGCTCGATGGTCTCGGCGTGGTGCTGAGCCGTGGTCCGAGCCACGGCGGCGGCGGATTCATGCTCGCCTATGGCGCTCTCCAGGGCTGAGATCCTTCCTCGCTTTTCCTCGGCAGCGCAGTCGTTTTCATGGAGCAGGCGGGAGCATTCCTCCGCCTGGGCATATACCCGGTCCAGCTCGTCCTGGGCCTTTTTCTGGTCGGCCTGGGCCGTCTCAAAATCCGCTTGCAGCTTCAGCCGGTCCGCCTTCAGCTTCTGCAGGTTCTCCAGCCAGACGCTGATCTCCAGGGTCCGCAGCTCATCCCGGAGCACCAGGTATTTCTTGGCCGTCTCCGCCTGCTTGCGCAGGGGCTCCACCTGCAGCTCCAGCTCTGTGATCTTATCGTTGATGCGCACCAGGTTCTCCTCTGTGCGCTGGAGCTTCCGCTCGGACTCCTCCTTGCGGTGGCGGTACTTGCTGATGCCCGCCGCCTCCTCGAATACCTCCCGCCTGTCGTCGCTGCGGACAGAGAGGATCTCATCGATCTTACCCTGGCCAATGATGGAATAGCCCTCCCGGCCCATGCCGGTGTCCATGAACAGCTCATTCACGTCCTTGAGCCGCACGGATTGGCGGTTGATATAATACTCAGACTCCCCGCTGCGGTAATAGCGGCGGGTCACCGCCACCTCCGCCTCATCGCGGTTAAATATATGCTCGGTATTGTCAATGACCAGCGTCACCTGGGCAAAGCCCATGGCCCGGCGCTTTTCGGTGCCGCCGAAGATTACATCCTCCATCTTGGCGCCGCGAAGCTGGCGGCTGTTTTGCTCACCCATGACCCAGCGGATGGCATCGGATATATTGGACTTTCCGGACCCATTGGGGCCCACGATGGCGGTGATGTCCTCGCCAAAGTTTAGCACCGTTTTGTCCGGAAAGGACTTGAAGCCTTGAATTTCCAAAGCCTTTAAGTACACGCAGTTCACCTCGATTCAAAATACTGCCCTTTTCACTCGATGGCATACTTTAACTGAATAATTGTAGCAGAAAGCGCCGCCGTTTTCAAGGCTAAAATAAATGTCCCAAGCCCAGCGTTGTAGGACTGCAACACATGCCCTCCCAAGTTCGTGAAAAAAATATCTTGCATTTCACCGTCGTATGGGGTACAATGCCTTCGGCGTATGCCAAACACACGCCAAAAATATGCGCTGCATCCGGATTCGCCGGAGCGGCAGCAGGAGGTTTGAAAAGTGAATCAGAAAACAAAGAACTTGGTGGGCGCAGGCGTGTTCACCGCCATTGTGTTGGTGCTGCAATTTTTAGGCGGTACCTTCCAAATCGGAGGGCTAAACATCAATGTATCCCTGGTACCCATTGTGGTGGGCGCTGCGGTATACGGATGGAAGGTAGGCGCCTGGCTGGGCCTCATGTCCGGCGGAGTGATCCTCGTTGCCGGGCAGGCAGCGGCTTTCCTGCCTATCAATCCCTTGGGCACGATCGTAACGGTTTTGGTGAAAGGTACGCTGTGCGGCCTTATCGCCGGTCTTGTGTACACAGCCCTAAGCAAGAAGAATCAGTGGCTGGCCATTATCATGGCGGCCATTGTCTGCCCCGTAGTGAACACGGGCGTGTTTCTGCTGGGCTGCCTGGTGTTCTTCATGGACACTCTCAACGGCTGGGCTGCCGCTCTGGGCTATGAAAGTGCCGGAGCGTACATGGTTTTGGGTCTGGCGGGCGGCAACTTCTTACTGGAGATCGGTGTGAATGTGGTGCTGGCTCCGGTGATCTCCCGGCTTATCGCCATCGGTAAGAAGAAGTAAGGCGGTGGACGAAATGCTGCTGACCGTTGATATAGGCAACTCCAATATCGTTTTCGGCCTGCCAGAGGGCGATGGCCGGTCGCGCAAGCTCTACCGCTTGGGCACCGTAGCAGATCGCCCGGCGGAGGAATACTTCGCCCTGGCAGATAGCCTCTTTGCCCGGGAGAGTGTGGATTTTTCTCAGGTAGACGGGGCGGTCATCTGCTCCGTGGTGCCGGTTTTGGTGCCGGTTTTATCCCAAGTGGTGCAGCACCTGACGGGAATCGTGCCCTACGTCATTACCCCTCGCTCCGAAAGCGGCTTGACCCTGGCCATCCCGGAAGCGGATACTCTGGGAAATGATATTTTGGCAGGCGATGCCGCTGCTGCGGCAGAATATCCCCTGCCTGCCATCATCTTTGATATGGGCACTGCCACCACCGTAACGGTAGTGGATAAGGACCGGCGGTACATCGGTGGGGCTATCCTGGCCGGGGTACGGCTGGGCATCCAGGCCCTGTTTGCAGGCACGGCGCAGCTGCCGTCGGTTCCTATCCAGGCACCGAAGCAGGCCATCTGCGGCACGGCGCTGGAATCCATCCAAAGCGGTGCTGTGTTCGGCGCCGCAGCCATGATGGACGGTCTGGCAGATCGATTTGAGGCAGAGCTGGGGCAGAAATGTACGCTCCTGGCCACCGGCGGCTTGGCGGGCTGCATTGTCCCCTACTGCCGCAAGGATTTCATCTACGACGAGAGCCTGCTTCTGCGGGGTATGGAGCGGATCTACCGGCTAAACTGCAAGCAATAGATCCCAAAACGCATTGCCAAGTACCCCCAAAAAAGCCTGGCAAATACATTGTAATGAAATTTATTTAAGCCGACAAAGGGGCTTTGCCGTCTGTAATTTACAGACGGCAAGCCCCTTCAGCTTTGCCTTGATCCTGCAATTGCTGCAGCACTCCAGCGGTGACCATATTCAGCACCATTTGATCTGATGTGGTATAGCTGCATGGAATGCTGCGGCGGCTTCTGTGCTCAACGTCAAAGGCTTCCGCACGGTCTCAATTGCGGGTTTCCTCAGCTCCGCCGCATACTCCTTCTTTGACATACCTTTTGCTATAAAAAACGCTCTCTTTCTTAGTTCAAGTACTATACCATACTTGTCTAACAAATAGGGTGCGGTTCATTCCTTGCGGCGTTCTGTTTTCCTATAGCACTTGTCATTACGGAGCCAGTGTACACTGGCTCCGTAATCTGTTCTCCCTGCCGCTACATTGACATTATATGCACAGCGGACTATTGCCTCTTTGTGGGAAACCATTGGTTTTTCCCACAAGCTCTTATTTTCGGCACTCCTCCGTGATGCGCTGCTTCAGCTCCCGCATCTGTGGCTCGTCCACATCCCGGGGGTAGGCGTTGTCTGCCAAGCTGCACTCCCACAGGCTGCTGTCCGAGTGCATCACCACAATCTTCTGTGCAAGCAAAATAGCCTCGTCCAGCTGGTGGGTCACCAGCACAATAGTCCGGGGCATCCGAGCCTGGATCTGCAAAAGCTGGCTCTGCAGCTCTGCCCGGGTAAGAAAATCCAGGGCCGCAAAGGGCTCGTCCATTAAGAGCAGCTCTGCCTGGCCGGCCAGCACCCGTGCCAAACCCAGCCGCTGCTTCATACCTGTGGATAGCTCCGCCGGGGTCAGATCCGCATAGTCTGTTAGACCCACCATCTCCACAAAATTCTCTGACAGCTGCAGCCGCTCCTCCGGGGTGCGGCCCACGCCGCAGGCCATAGCTACATTGCGCAGGACGCTGGTCCAGGTGATGACGTAGGGATCGGGACTGAGTACCGCACTGTGCCAGCCCTCCGGAATTCCAATCTCCCCGGAATCGGGCTGATCCTGCCCGGAAAGCAGGCGCAGCAGCGTGCTTTTTCCGCACCCGCTGCGGCCCACCAGGACGGTGAGCTTTCCCAGCGGAAAGGTCACATTCACGTCCCGCAGCACTTGCCGTGTGCGGGTAGGAGGTTGCGCGTGGTCGATCATAATATCCGTGGATTGAGTGGTATAGGACTTGCACACATGGCGCAGAGTGATGTCGTTCATAGGTCTTGCTGCCTCACTTTTATCATTCGTCTATCTTGCCCCGGGCATGGAGCACGTCGTCCGGTAGAATCTGCATCAGGTCGTCCCGGGTCACGTTCTCCATTTTCGCCAGGCGGTTATTCTGAGCCACCAGGATATGCTCAAAGAGATTGCGCACACCCCGGGCGTTGCCAAAGGAATCGTCGGCACTCTCCTCGGCGATGAAGTCCCGTACCAGCTCCTCGGTGCCCTGGGCCAGCACATAGCAGCCCTTCTTACACTGCATCTTGAATATAGCTACCATCTGCTCCGGAGTATAATCCTCAAACATCAAAAAGCGGTTAAAGCGAGACTCCAGGCCAGGGTTAGAGTGGATGAACCGGTCCATCAGCTCCGTGTAGCCCGCCACGATGACCACCAGATCGTCCCGGTGATCCTCCATAGCCTTTAGGATCGTGTCAATGGCCTCCTGGCCAAAGTCGTTTTCGCTCTTGCCGTTGAGGGCGTAGGCCTCGTCGATAAACAGCACGCCGCCCATGGCCTTTTCAATGACCTTTTGGGTCTTTAGGGCCGTCTGGCCCACATAGCCGGCCACCAGACCGCTGCGGTCCACCTCCACCAGCTGGCCCTTGGAGAGGATATCCAGGCTGTGATAGATGCGGGACATGATGCGGGCCACGGTGGTCTTGCCGGTGCCGGGGTTGCCGGAAAAGACCATGTGCAGTGACATATCTGTGGTGGGGAGGTCATGCTCCCGGCGCAGCTTATAGACCTGGACCATGTTGATGAGGCTGCGCACCTCGGTCTTGATAGCGTCCATGCCCACATAGCTATCCAGCTCCGCCAGCAGATCCTCGATTTTCTCCTTAGGGGGAATTTCTTCCTTTTCCTCGGGCTTTGCCGCCTGGGTCTGGGAGGCCGGTTTCTCGGATTTTTCCGATATTGGGGGCTGGTTCGTCTTTTTTTCCATCAAGGGCGTGCCCCAAAAATCCGTGTCCATGCTACGGAGGTTCCGCTCGGTCATGGAGCGGATCAGATCCATTTGCTGCAAAATGATCTCGTCTTTTCTGTCCATATTTGCTCTCCTCACCAGATATAATTTGTCATTGCGGAGCCGGTGCGCACGCCGGCTTCGCGATCCGTATCTCCCAAAAGATGAAAGAACGGATTCCCGCAATCGCTTCGCCCCCGGAATAACGGGGGATTACCGGGCAAAATGTATGTTTTTCATAGCTCGGAACAGAAGGCTTGCCACAAAGCCTGTCAGCGTCCCCGTAAGCAGGGACACTCCCAGCAGCACCGGCAGATACCCCAGCACTGCCGTGCCGCCCAATACGATCATGGCGGCGCCGATCTGCCCGATATTATGGGCCGCCGCTCCGGCGATGGACACACCGTAAACGGACAACCCCCGCACCCGGCGCAGAGCTATCATCACAAGCATAGCTCCTACGCCGCCCATAAGGGAAAACAGCAAGGCCGAGGCGTTTCCCGCGAACAGGGAACCCAGCAGGCACCGGGCCACAAGAATCCCCAATGCCGGGGCGGACCCCAGCTGGTACAGGGCAAACACCGTGACAATGTTGGCAAGGCCCAGCTTGATGCCCGGCAGAGGCACCACCAGGGACACGGGAAACAGGTTTTCCAGCGTGCTGAGACCCAGCGCAAGGGCCGTTAAAACGGCGCAGAGGGCCAATTTTTTTGTTGTCAGCTTCATCCGTCCGCCTCCTATCCCAGGATCACGTCCGCCGAAGGGGTTTTCCCCTCCAAGGTGACAACGACCTGCTCCGGCAGGCACACGATGCTCTGTCCTGCCCGGGTAATGCGCCCGGTATGGACGCAATCCTGTCCGGGGCAATCGCTGTCCGTGACGGCAGCACCGGTTTTATCCAGGATAACGGTCAGATGATAGGTGCCGTCTATAGAGATGGTTTTTTCCCCCGGCAGAGACGAAAGCTCCACCTGGGCCACCACCTGTCCCCGATGCTTCACAGTGGCAGTGAGGGAGCCCTCCCCCTTGCCGCCGTAGGCCAACAGAGCCGCGCCCACAGCCAGCAGAACCACCGCCAACACCACCACCGCATCCAGCGGCTTCGGTTTTAATTCAGGCTGAGACCTCTTGGAAGTCATAGTCTGCCCCCTTTTGGGAAATGGAATCGGCCAGGCCGGGGGTGTAAAGCACCCGTCCGTCTGCCGTAATGAGCACCAGGTCAAAGGCCCCGCCGCTGTGCCGCCAAAAATCACAGGCAGCCTGCTCCCCCATGACATAGAGGGCCGTGGAATAGGCATCGGCCATAGTCCCGTTTTGTCCGATAATCGTCACCGACAGCAGGTCCGTCTGAGCAGGGCGGCCGGTGCGGGGATCTAAAATATGCTGGTAAACGGTTCCGTCCGAGTCGGTAAAATACCGCTGGTAGCCCCCCGAGGTCACGGCGAACACATCCGTCAGCTCCAGGGTCATAGCGTAGGCGCCGGTGTCCTTCGGGTCCTGCACCGCCACGCTCCAGGCGCTGCCGTCGCTCTTTTGACCGCAGACATAAACGTTACCTCCCAAGGACACGGCGGCCCCGGTGACGGCATATTGCCGCAGCACCTGCGCCACCCGGTCGCTGGCGTAGCCCTTGGCAATGCCGCCCAGGTCCACGGCGCAGCCACTGTCCAGGGTCACGGCATTGCCATCCATATGGATATGACCACTCCCAACCAAAGGCAGCAGCGCATCAATTTCACTTTGGGATGGGACCCGGGGGCTGTCCGTGGTGATGCCCCACAGGGACACCAGGGGCGCCACCGTCACATCGAACAGGCCGCCCGTCGCGGCGCTGTAGGTCATGGCGCTTTGGAGCAGCGCCGCCGTTTCCTCGCTGACCACGGCGCTGCCGCTGTCATTCAATTTGTAAATATCGCTGGCAGAAACCGTCCGGGAAAGCTCCTGCTCCAGGCGGTTTATTTCTCGGGCTGCGGCCGCCAATGCCTCCCGGGCTCCGTCCCCGTAGGCCGCCAGACTCATATAGGTGTCCATGGCAAAAATGTCCTGCCGCTCCGGCTCCTCGGTCTTGCCACAGGCGGTGAGGCTGCAAAGCAGCAGCGCCGCAAGGGCCGCGCACATCCATTTTTTCACAGCTCTCGCCGCCCTTCCAGGGCCCGCATGAGCGTGGCGTCATCGGCAAATTCCAGATGTCCGCCCACGGGGATGCCGTAGGCCAGCCGGGTGACCTTCACCCCGAAGGGCTTTAACAGCCTTGATAGATACATGGCCGTGGCCTCCCCCTCGGTGTCGGGATTGGTGGCTATGATGACCTCCCGGATGCCACCGGCGGCCACCCGCTCCACCAGAGATTTGATCTGCAGGTCGTCAGGCCCCACATGATTCATGGGCGAAAGCACCCCATGGAGCACATGGTAGCGGCCATTGTATTCCCGGCTGCGCTCAATGGCCAGCACGTCCCGGGGGTCGGCCACCACGCAGATGGTGCTCTCGTCCCGCTTGGGGGAGGCGCACACGGGGCAAAGGCCTCCGGCGGTGAGATTTTGGCACACGGGGCAGAGGGTGACGCTCTTTTTCGCATCCACAATGGCGTCGGCAAAGGCCTGGGCCTCCTCCATAGGCAGGCCCAGCACGAAAAACGCCAGCCGCTGGGCGGACTTGCGGCCCACGCCCGGGAGCCTCGCAAACTGCTCCGTCAGTTTTTCCAGAGGTGCGGGAAAGTACTCCATAGACTCACCCTCTCAGGGCCCGGATGCGGGCAGGAATATTCTCTGCCTTGTATACCGCGGAACCCGCCACCAGCACATTGGCGCCGGAGGCGATGCAGATTTTACAGGTGTCGGGGTCCACCCCGCCATCCACCTCCAGCTCGCAGAGAGGATTCATGGCGTCGATATAGCTGCGGATCTGCTGCACCTTGGGCATCATGTCGGCCATAAATTTCTGTCCGCCGAAGCCCGGCTCCACGGTCATCACCAAAATCAGCTCCACCTCGCTTATAAACGGCAGCACTGCCGAGGCAGGGGTCTTGGGCTTTACCACCACGCCGGCCTTTTTGCCCTTGGCATGGATTTTTTTCAGGGCCAGATGGATATTCTCCTCGGTGTCCGCCTCCACATGGCAGGTGACAATGTCGGCGCCGGCGTCGCAGAATTGCTCCACATAGCGCTCCGGACGCTCAATCATCAGGTGTACGTCCAAGGGCAGCGCCGTCACCGGACGGATGGACTTCACCACCGGGATACCGATGGAGATATTGGGCACAAACAGGCCGTCCATCACATCCACATGGACATAGTCGGCAGAGTCAATGCGTTGGATATCCCGGCCGAGATTAGCAAAGTCGGCAGAAAGAATGGAGGGGGCGATTTTGATCATGGTGAAAGAATCCTTTCTCATTGGGTTTGACACCGGGCCGGGCCGGGGTGCATAGGATGGTGCAAGCGGCGTGAGGCGAAGTTTATCCGGGTAATGCCTGCGCAGCTTGCCCGTCCCACCGGCTCTCGCCCGCCGCTTTTCAGATAGGGGGCCGGCGGCCCTGGTCGCCGGCTCCCAGTGGGCATATTTTAACGTATATATTATACCGCAACGCAAAGCATAATGCAACGGAGAAAATGCAAACCCTCTGCCGGTGGGCAGAGGGTTTGTCGGCTATCAAATGGCGAAATTCCCGTTTGTAAAAATGGGAACCTCCCGTCCATCCCGGGTGGTACCCACAATGGAGAGATCTGCGGTCCCCACCATAAAATCCACATGGGTGACAGAATCGTTTAGGCCACGGGCCTTCAGCTGCTCCTTATCCATGTCTCGCCCCCCCTCAATGCAGGGGTAGGCCTCGCCAAAGGCGATGTGGCAGGCAGCATTTTCATCGAACAAGGTGTTATAAAACAGCAGCTTTTGGTTGGAGATAGGACTATCGTAGGGAACCAAAGCCACCTCACCGAAATAGGACGCGCCCTCATCCACGGAGATGGCCGCCTCCAGCACCGCCTGTCCCTGCTTGGCAGAGACGGACGTGATCCTGCCGTTTTCCACGGTCATGCGGAAGCCATCGATGATGTTGCCATCGTGGACCAGGGGCATGGAGGCCACCACCGTGCCGTTGGCCCCGGTGCGCAGGGGCGCGGTGAACAGCTCCTCCGTGGGCATATTGGCCACAAAGGGCTGGCCTGCAGAGGTGCAGTCGTCCCCAGCCTCCCAGATGTGGTCCGCCGGCAGCTCCACAGTCAGGTCGGTGCCAAGGGAGTTGGTGTAGTGCAGGGACTTCAGGCGCAGGGCGTTGAGCTTTTCCTTGCGCCGGGAAAGGCTTTCCAGATGCTCCTGCCAGTGGCGAACGCTTTGTCCGTCCCCGGTGATACGCACAGCCTTGAATATGGCGTTCCAAAGGCTCTCCATGGCCTGCTCCTCGGTTAGGCTGGGGAACACCCGCCCGGCCCAGGAGGGGATGGGAATAGACGCAATACACCAGGGAAAGCCACTGCTCATCTGCAGCCGGTAAAAATCCTTCAGCGCCTTGCCGCTCACCCGCAGGGAGCGCACCCGGCGGTCCGGATCCACCCCCTTGAGATGCTCCGGGTCCTCAGCGTCAATGGCCAGATATGCCGCCCCCTCGTTTGCGTAGTCGTTAAAGAAATGCTGCCGCCACTGGGGCACCTGGTCAAACACGGCATCCTCCGCCCGGAGGAACTTCTCCCGGGCCAGATAGTCATCATGCCAGTTCATCACCACCTCACGGCAGCCCACATCATAGGCCGCTGTGGCGCATAGCCGGGCGAAATAGGCACATTCCACCGGGCTGGAAATTACCAGGGTCTGCCCCTTCTGCACATGCAGGCCCACCTCAATGAGGAGCTTTGCGTATTCCTGGAGCTTTTCATTTTTCATATCCATAAATGCACTTCCTACATATAATTATTGTGTCCGTTATCCCAGTATGTCCATCAGGTCATCGGTGCCTGTGGTCTTTGTGACCACCACCACATGGTCCCCCTCATGGATGCAGGTGTTGCCGTCGGGGATAACAATCTCCTTATCCCGGGCAATGGCTCCCACCAGGACTCCCTGCTTCAGGGGCAGGTCCTTCATGGGTCTGTCCAGCAGCTGGCGGCACTCCGGCCCGGCGGTGAACTCCAGCGCCTCCACCTGGCCGCCCATCATCTTATACAGGCTCTCCACAAAGCTGCCCTCGGAATTGGCCAGAGCCCGGACATAGCGGGTGATCTGATTGGCTACCAGATCCTTGGGGCTAATGATGCTGCTGATATGGGTATCCCGTACCAGGTCCATATAGTTGGGGCGGGTCATCTTGGCCAGCACCTTGCTCACGCCGGCCCGCTGGGCGCTGAGGGCCATGAGCAGGTTCTCCTCGTCCCGGTCTGTCAGGGACACAAAGGCGTCTGCCGCGAATACGCCCTCCTCCCGCAGGAGGTCGTTGTCCGTGCCGTCCCCCTCGATTATGAGAGTATCCGGCAGCTCTGCCGAGAGGGTGATGCACTTTTGGTGCTTCATCTCCACGATCTGAGACTTGATGCCCCGCTTTTTAAGCTCCCACACCAGGTACATAGCCGTGCGGCTGCCGCCTAAAATAGACACGGCCCTCACCTTCTGCTGGGAGTGACCCAGACTGTGGAGTGTGTCCTGCAGCTGGCCCTTGGCGCCGATCATATAGAGCTTATCCCCGATCTGCGGCACAAATGCACCGTTGGGAATCACCGTTTCGCCGCCATGGACCGCCACACAGAACAGCACCTTGGCCGAGGTGTGGCTGCTGAACTCACTGAGGGAGCGCCCTGCCACGATGGTCTGGTCGGTGACGTCAAAGCCGATCATGTCGATGCGGCCTCCCGCAAAGGGCTCCACCGAGAAGGCCGACGGCGTGGAGACAATCCGGGCGATCTCCTGCGCCGCCGCCAGATCAGGATTTATAACCATGTCCAGGCCGATCTCTTTTTTCAGCATGTCCGCATCCCGGCGGTACTCCGGGCTGCGCACCCGGGCGATGGTGTGGCCCGCGCCCAGCTTCTTGGCAATAAAGCAGCACAAAAGGTTCGTATCGTCCAGGTTTGTTACGGCGATGACCAGGTCCGCGCTTTGGGCGCCGGCCTCCTTCAAGACCCGGATGGATGCGCCGTTGCCCTCGATGCACATAACGTCCAGAGCATTTTCCGCCCTCTGCAGCGCGACGGCGTTGTCGTCTACCATAACAATATCGTGATGCTCGCCTGCCAACTGGCTGGCAATGGCATAGCCCACCTTTCCGTTTCCCACAATAATGATCTTCATTTTGTTCCTTTCTCCCCTTCCGGCGGGTGAATGGTTTTGTTTTCTCTATACGCAAGGCGTGAGCCGTTGTACTCTGCGCCCATAATGAGCACCTGTCCGGTCATATATAGCCACAGCAGCACCACCACAATGGTAGCAATGGAGCCGTACAGCTCCGTATAATGGGCCACCTTTTCCACATAGTAGGAAAAGGCTACGCTTAGCGCCAGCCAAGCCAGCATGCTCAGCAATACCCCCGGCACTACCTCCCGCAGCGGGCATCTTCGGCCCCTGGCCAGCATATTCAGCGGCACCAGCACCAGCAGCATGATGACCCCCAGCACTGCAAAGCGCAAGGTCTCCCACACGTTGATAAACTGGTCCGGAATGTGGATCAGCCCCGAGACAAATTGCAGCGCCCGGCGGCCCACGGTGGTGAGCACGATGCTGGCAGCAATGGTGACAATGAGCCAAAGGGTAAAAACCAAATTACGCAGTGTACCGCCAATCATGCTGGGCGGCTGAGGCACACCATAGGCCTTGCGCACGGAGTGCATCAGACAGCTGGTGGCCCGCAAGGGAAACCACACCGAGAAGATTAAGCTGAACACCAGCAGCTGGCGGCTGGGGCTGGTAGACACATACTCCAGATAGCTGCCCACGATGCCCAGTACCTGCTCGGGCAAAATACGGCTCATGGCAGTAAGGGTCTCCTCAATGTCCAGATCCATCAAGCCCACCAGGGTGCTGACGAACACCAGCAGCGGGAAAATGGCAAAGAGCAAATAATAGGTCAAAGCCGCACCGTCCCGGGCGACGTCGTGGGCATAGTACCGGTCGATAAGATCCCGGATGAAGGCCAGCGGCTTGCCGCGTTTTTCGTTTTTGTTTCCTTTGATGCCGCTCTCCCCCTTCGGCCCGGACACACCCGGGCGTTCTGCGCCGCCTGTGTCGCAGCAGCTTTTTGGTTATTATACCATTCCGCTTCGCGCAATGGTATAATGCTGCCATATTTTTCGGCTCCCGGCGAAGCCGGGGAAAAATGGCATAAAATATAATGACCGCATTGCGGTCATTATACCATAGAAATACCGCGAAATAAACCTTTTCTTCCAGTGTAGTCGCTTATCAGTATAAATCCGTCCGTGTCGGACAAGTGTCCGTCAAAATCTCTAAAAATACTTCTTATTTTTGGAAAATAATTCCTATTGCTTTTTTCCATTATTATGCTATGATTGAGGAAAGTAATTTGTCATATTAAAAGAGGTGCAATTATGGATAATCTAACGAAAATCGTGCGCACGGAGATCACTCGTCAGTACAAGAGTGTGCGTCAGTTTGCCTTCGCAGTGGATATACCTCTGTCCACCATTAACAGTGCCCTGCACAACGGCATCGGCGGTTCCTCCTTTGACACCGTAGTGCATATCTGCAAGACCCTTGGTATCAAAGCCCTATCGGACGATTCCGCCTTCTACCTGACGGACGACACGCAGGATTTGCTGACCCAGTATGCCCAGTTGGATAGCTATGGCCGGCATACCGTAGCCACCGTTCTGAAGGTGGAGGCTGATCGCTGCAAGAAAGCCGCCGACGCTTTTACCGGCGAGGCCGCTGCCTTTGGCGGCAGCTTTACCAGTGTGAATATGCCTGCAGGCGATGCCGCAGACGCTGTCAATGCTCTGCGCAGCCTGAAAAATAAGGAGTAAGAGGGGACCGTCTCATGACACCTGTGCAGCGCGAGGCGCGCACATTTTTGTCGCAGTTTCACCGCCGGCCTTTTACGGTTTCAGATCTTGAAAAAGCCCTGCAGGAGCAGGGCTTTTCCTTGGTTGAGTACAGCCGCATTTCCAACGGCAAGGAGGTCACCACTCTGCTCACCTCCCTGCGTCTGTTTGATTATGCCGCCAGGCAATCCGCCTTCACCTATCAGGATCCCCACCTGCGGATCGTTTTTATGCAGGAAAACCTATCTCAGCAGGAGCAAATAATCCTGCTGAGCCATGAGCTGGGGCACATTCTGTGCCGGCATTTGGAACGGTCTCCCGCTACCGGCCCCGGCAGCAGCGTCCTACAGGAGCAGGAGGCCAATGAATTTGCCTCTATCCTCCTGCGATATAACCGCCGCTGCAGGCCCAGGCGCATTGCCCTGTGGGGCGGCATCGGTATAGCCGTCGCCGCGGCGCTGGCGGTGCTGATCTTGTGCATTTTTCCGGCCAGCTCCAGTCAAACGGTTTACTTAACGGAATCCGGTCGGTGCTACCACAAGCGCGATTGCCAGTATGTCATCGGCAAGGATAATACCGTCACCGTAACGGAACAGCAGGCCAAGGATTCCGGTTACGACGCCTGCACCTGGTGCTTCGGCCACAGCAGCTCATAAACAGCGTATTGAAATGCTCTTTTTGCTTTGCTGCCTTCTTTATCCTGCTGACCGCATATTAGCTGCAGCCGGACGCGCCCTCGGCGCTCGACAGGATTGCTAAGGTCGGTGATAAGGATGGTATGCGCTGCTAAATAGTGCGCAGAAAAAGACGAGTAAGCTTCCCGGAAGGGGCTGCTTACTCGTCTTTTCTTTATGACTCCGGCGGAGCGCATCTCGTTTCAGAGGCGCGGTGGAAATTCCACCGCGCCTCTGCTGTTTGGATTTGGTTGCAGCCGATGGGCTTACGCCTCCCGCTCCTTACGCTTCAGCACGAAGGCTGCGGCGAGAAGCGCCACGGGCAGGGCAATAACCCACACCAGCACGCCGGTGTCGCCGGTGGCGGGGGTGTCAGTGCCG
>ENA-ORTU01000389-ORTU01000389.1-human-gut-metagenome-genome-assembly--contig:-NODE-389-length-55816-cov-25.445634_pt1 | contig 55816 bp, 93 predicted proteins | sample MGYA00241910_ERZ509184 | MGnify/ENA primary metagenome ERZ509184 (study PRJEB26280, sample SAMEA2338847) | human gut metagenome | biome: human gut; feature: human-associated habitat; material: faeces... | reverse complement strand
TGCGCAGCTTCTCGACCTCTGCGCTAGGGTCTGCAACTTTTTCAAGCGCAGAAATGATTTCATCGGCGGTCATGCCCTCTTTGTAGGCATCACCAAGTAACGCTTTGTAGTTCATATCGTTAATTTCCTCCTGCGTTTTTTTACCGTTGCTTCCCTGCAACGCTGCGAAATTTGTATCCCGGCTTCCCTGCCGTATTTATAGCAAAGGATTATTCACCCTCTGTTTCTTTATTGGTATCGGTAGACTGTTTGTCTGCCATGTTCTCGGCATTTGTGTCGGCAACATCCTGTTTAGGCTGTTCCTGTGGCTTCGGTGCTTTCCCATCCTTACCCAGCTTGCCAGCGGCAATCAGGAAAGGCTTGCTCATTTCGTAAGCAGCCTGCGGGTCAGGGAACAGACCGGGCGTAGTGAACGCCAACTGCGGGTCAATCGGCTGCTGAATCATCTGCGCAAAAATCTGAACCTTGCTCTGCTGGTTGTCATACTGGCGGCGGGGCAGCTTGATGTTGATGTCACTTGCCATCAGCTTAGAACCAGCCGTATCACGCAAGATTTTCAGCATTACAGACAGGCTCTGACGCTCAGCATGCTTGAACATATTCTCGTACTGCTGCGCCCTTGCTTCGGTGTGATTCCAGCCATTACGGACAATGACTGCGCCCACGTTGTCAGATGTCGCGTTCTCGCTTCCAGTGGCACTAGGCATGGCAGTCAGACTGCGGTACACGTTCAGCATAGAATCAAGCAAGGTCTGGCTCTGCTGCTGGTCAAGCTCGTTTGCAATCTGCGACACAGAAGCGGGCAGACCAGAAGTGGATTTCAGGCACATTGCGCCAAGTTCCTTCACTTGGTCGAGAGCGTCCTTGTCCACAAGGCAGTTGGTAAACACCATGATGGATTGGATGAATTGCGCCACGCCGTCCAAACGGTTGCTTTCAAGGTCGTTGATGGCATCCAGCACAGGGATAGCCGGTTCAAACAAACCCATTCGCTCCGGGTTCAGCTTGTATTCGACCATCGGCAGCATTCCAAGAGAATGGTTCTCCGATTTCGTAACCTTGCCGTTGTCGATTTCAAAGTACTGGTTTGGTGTATACACGCAAATTAGGTCGTTCAGGTCATTCTGATAATTGCGTGGGATGTGCAGAATGTTAGCGATGGGCTTGTGACCGATGCCGGAGTTGTAAATCACATACGCCATATCCGGGTCGGGAACATCCACCAGTAGGGGCGTTTCGTCCGGGTAGTTGCCGTTGTACCCCTTATCAGGGAGAACAATGCGGTATCCCTGTCCGCACTCCAGCATCCACTGCCAGAGCCGCCGATCAAGCGCATCTTTGCCCTCATACTGCAAAGCGTTGGACAGGCGGGCGATTTCCTCACCGTCACCTGTTGCCGTTTCAGACCGCACATAAGAGCAGGGAGTGCCGCTCATGTAGCCTGTGTAGAAGCCCACGCACTCATTGGCGTGGTTCTCTACAATGCGATTGGTAATTTCAGCGTGATACTCCTTCGTGCGATTGAGGACAGGCTGACTACCCAAATAGTAGTTGTGTAGAAAGCGAATCTCGTTCTTGTTCAGCAGATGAATAGGCTCTGCCTTGCCAGTGACCACTTTCAGCACGTTTGCTTGATTGATTTCCGTCTCCGGCGTTTCAATCGGTCTGCGTCCGGTCAGCGGCTCATTCAAAAAGCCGTCAACAACTATCTGATACTCAGCCATGTTTTCCTCCTTTCCGGCAAAATAAAAAGCGCAGCAAGACAAACCTGTTAAGGTCTATCTCACTGCGCCAAAACTGCGCTTCAAAAGCTATTTACTTTTCCGGTGGATGGATAATTTTTACCCATCCTTCCCTTGTGTCTCCTTCGATAACGCCCTTGCATCTGTCGCACTTGAAATGGTATCGTCCGTCTACTTCGCCAAGATAGCGGTTGCAGCGGACGTTCTTATAGATGGGATTCTGCCTGATACAAGGGCAACAGATTCTAACTAGCATAAACGCTCCTTTCGTTGGATTTCTGGAAACAGGCTGTTGAGTACAGACCTGTCAGAAGCTACTGGGAAACTGTTCGCACTTCCAGCCGTGCTATTCTTCGCCCGAAGAAAACCATTGCAGCCTTTACATTCAGTTGTCGGACAGACGTAAATGGGTCAGCTGCAATTTTGGTGCTGCATAATGGATTTGAACCAATGTATGTCCGGTTATGAGCCGGATGCTCTAGCCTGACTGAGCTAATGCAACGTAAAAACCCGGCTTGATTGGTTAACCGCTGCTCTTTGCAAAAGGAGAAAATTCAAAAAAGCCTTTTACATCGAGAGCCGGGAATAGCGGTGAGGTGTCAAAAGAGAAATCCCATGCAAAGCAAGAGGATAGTTGTGCTGCGTAGCGGGTTTGAACCGCTTCGTGTCAGTTGGGGGAGTACAAACAACGTTCCGTCCACTCGGAAACGCAACATATAACCCCCACGACAGAGAAAGGCGGCTGTCGTGGGTGAGTAAGAAAGGAGGATATTACACAACAAATGACGAGTAAAAATGACTTAAAAATCTCGCCAACGCAATACCTAGAGGAAGCTGCAAATCTTCCTGGTACTATTGTAAGCCATGTCAATAGGCAAATCAAATTTTAATGCCTACACACCCGGCTATTTAGGGGAATTATTAAAATGGCCTCTTGACAGGCTCGATTTTATTGATTCCGTTGTACAGTTCATCGGCAAGCTGTGCCAGACTATCCGGTGCATCATCGTGCGGAACTTTACCAAGCTGCGTGAACATCGTCACCTGCTCCATGAACGCCTTGTACTCTTTCGACTGATGTTTCTCGTCAAGGAAATAGAATCGCTTGATGTCCGGCGCATACTGAATGATTCTTGATAGCTTGCTTTGACCACTTGGCGCACGTTGGCTACGGACAGAGCAGTGATAGCCCTGTTGCCGAAGCTGGCTGTCTACCACGTCACAATATTCATCACCGCCGTTGTTGGCTTCGCCACGCACCACGTTAATTTTATGCTGGATGATTTTGCCCACGACTTCCGGTCTGGTCACGGTCTTATCGCCGTTATTGAACACAAGGTCAGGGATAAACACGGCATCACCATACACATAGGCGATAGGGCAAGCGGTGAAGTCCCCGCCGCCCCATGCAATATCCATGACCATGAGCTTCCGATCAGGCTCTCCATCAGGCAGAACGCCGTTAAAATACCGAAGCTCATCCGCAGGAAAAAGCAGACCTTCACGCACATAGGGCTTGCCCATGTACTTTGCCCACCATGTTGCATCGTCAATGCTGGCTTTCATGTCGGCATAGTAGGCATCGTCAAAGCCAACGCCATAGTCATAATTGAAATTGCTGTGTCCGTTTTCGTCCACCGCAGGAATTACCCGGAATCTGTACTTTGGATTGTCCGCGTACTGGTTCTGTATGCGACCCAGAGGGTCAAGCACGTTCCAACGTGTACCGACCATCAGCTCCAATGCGCCCTGCTTTTTACGGTCTTTTAGCTGGTTCAGGTAGGCATCATACTTGTTGTTCAGACGCTCAACGTTCAGGCTTTCCTCCAAGTCCTCAATCAAGTCATCGCTGTACAGAACGCCGCCCTCGCCGATTTCAACTGCGCCGGTCAGCGTGCCGCCAATAGAGCGGCAAGTAAGGGTGGGGAAGCGCTTCTTTCGGTTCAGGTCAACGCTTTCGTCCTTTGCGCTCTTGTCTACAAGCTGAACATCAGGGAAGATTTTGCCCCAGTTATAGGTAACGGGGTCAGTGATGATAGACAGAACTTCGCCGTAGAAGCCATTGGTCAACTTGTCGGAATGTCCGCTCATGACCGATGCAACGTCCGGGCGGTTGCCCATCAGCCATGTGATAAAAAATATACAGAGCGTACTTTTTCCGGTTCTCGGGGGCTGGCTAACCCCAAGAAATTCTACACGATGGAAAAACAAGTCCTCTAGGTCACGAACCAGCGTCAGAAGCACCTTTCTTCGTGGCTGATAGAACTTCTTCTCCGGCGCACGGTTCCATTCAAGGTAGATGCAATAGCTGTCAAACACATCCTTTGCTTCAAACAGGTACGTCCGACTGATAATGTCATAGACCTTCGCCACGTCCTCGCCTGTTTTCATCTTGCCCATCATGGCTGCACAGACAGAGCGTAGTTCACCAGAGTATTTGTAGGCATCGAACCGCTTGTCTTGCGGCAAAGCGTCTCTCAGGTTTACGACCGCCTGAAACCAGTCCTCGTAGACTTGTGCTTCTGTCGGATTCTGCTTTGCATACGCTTTGATGCTGTCGATGATGGCAATGCACTGTTTTGGCTGCATAAAAAATAGGCACCCCCTACCTGAAAATGTAAAGAGTGCCTACAACTGCACAAAAATCAAATATTCGGTTTTATAATGCTGTTTTCGGAAAATTATTTGCTAAAATTCGTTTTAACGGATGGAAGGTGCGATTTATTTGACCTCTTCTGCAAGCTGGTTTAGCCTGCGCTTCAACTCGTCTGCATCGTAGTACAAAGCGTCTGCAATGGAATTGAGAATGTCGGGCTTGTCGGTGTAATCGCACAACGTTTCAATGAGCTTCAAGCTCTGTTCTGACAATTTTACGGGTTTCATGCTGTTTTCCCTTTCTCATTCGGTTTTATTCTAGGTTGCGAACAATGTCACTTCTATGCTTTCGCACGGTTTGCGTCATAATCAGCAAACATAGACGTTGCAATCTTCATGGCTTCTTCTATTGTAGAAGCCTTAACAAATGCCATGCATCCAAACATCACCCCGCTTGCGTTTGTTTTGCTATCTGTTGGAATGACATGGATTTTTTTGTTTTCTCGTTTGGCAATCCATGTAGGAATATTCCATGCTTCTTCTTTCGCCTTGCGTTCAGCTTCCATTTTTTCACGGACTTCCTTGAAAATAACATCAGCTTTCCGCTCTGCATCTTGCTTAGACCACGCATCGACATAAGCGAACCCGTGCCCGTGACCTATGATAACATTTTTCTCAACGTTATCTAAATGCGATTCACAGCAATCTACGCCACCATAGACATAAACCGTATAAGTGAGTGGTTTTGCCGTCAACTCTTCGTTGTCCTCGTATTCTTCAACATCGGCATCGTACATCTTTGCGATTTTCTCTGCACGTCTACGGCTCTCGGTCAGAGTAATGATGTGATAATCCTCGTATTCACCGCTTGTCACTGCGTAAAGTTTTCTAGCCATACTTTCACCTATTCTGTTCAGCAATCCGATACCATGTCTGGCGGGTCACGCCAAGCTGCTTGGCGGCATCCGTGACGGTCAGCAGACGCTTTTCCACCTGCTCGTGCAAAACGTCAAAGAGGTTGCGGTCATACTCGGTGGGCTTGCGGCCTTTATAAACGCCTTTCTGCTTTGCCACTTCGATGCCCTCTTGCTGACGATCGAGCATATTCTGTCGTTCAAATTCGTTGATGGCTGCAATCATCGTCAGCATCAGTTTACCGGTGGGAGTGCCTGTATCTAGGTTTTCTTTATCACTTGCAAGGTGTACGCCGTTAGCTTGTAGCGTTTCGACCATTTCAAGCAAGTCCTTTGTGCTACGGGCAAGGCGGCTGAAATCGTGGATAAACACGGTATCGCCCGGCTGAACTGATTTAAGCATCTTCTGCAACTCTGGTCTATCCATATTCTTGCCAGAGACTTTCTCAATGAACCAACGGTCAATGTTATGCCGCTTCAACGCTTCCACCTGTCGCGCTTCATTCTGTTCAACAGTAGATACACGAACATACGCTACGTTCATTCAGAATCGCCGTCCTTTACCTCTCTTATCTGATAAGCGCCCGTTCTAGTTAGCTCCCCGTTGTCCGGCTCGACAACAAGCCTGTATCCCAGCACTTCTAAAATCTGAACCATCGTAGATAGCTTCATATCATCGGCCAAAACACGAGAAGATACGCTAGAAATTTTTTTATAATCAAGTTTTTTTCTGAGGTATTCGTATGTCCGATGCTGCTCTTTGATAATCCCACGAAGAATTTCGCTGGAATTTACCTTGTTGTTCGTAGCTGCCATTTTTTTGCCCTCTCTTCCTTTGGTATCATTATACGCTTTCTAGCGTAAGCTGTCAAGAGAGCAATTCGGCCCTAGTGTATATATAAATATACTATACTCTGTAAATACAGAGTATAGTAGTATAAGGATGTTAAACTTTTTACATGGAAACGTGTATACGCTTTATTTTTGATTCGTTCTGAATCTGTAAAGTATATTTTCTTCAAATTTCCATATTGACAAGTACTCAATATCTGGTATATACTATCATCAGCAACAAAGCGAGGTGATGAAGTTGCAGAAAGCAGCAGAGCCATCTAAAAACGAATCTATGCGTATGGTTTCGTTCAGGCTTAGCGAAAAGGATATCGAAAAAATCACATTTTGCGCTAACGCTCTGGATGGAACCAAGAGTGATGTTGTGAGAATGGGTATTGATCTAATCTTCAACATTGCAGAACGCATAAAAAAATAAGCTATCAGCACCCACCTACCAAAGTTTAGCTGATAGCTTATCCGTTACAAAAAGAAGGTACTGCAACCACCAAGGGGGCAGTCTCCCTTTTCGGAATCTATTATACCAAAAAGGGCTGCTCTCCGCAAGAGTTAGGAGCAAAAAAACATGAAATTTCCCACAACAACCGAAGAATTTCTGAAAACCCTCGCCCGCGGCAAAGAGCCGACCAGCGAGGACAGGGAGTACGCAGAAGCGCTGGGTAAGCTGTCCGAACTGAACTACCGGGCGGGGTACGAAGCGGGGCGCAAAGAAAAGTAACATAATTTCGGCAATTCGTATGTATTATAAATTACATCGTAAAATCGTTTGAAATTATTTACTTCACAAGGAAAAGTGGTATAATATAATTACGCCGAAAGGAGGTGAACGAGTATGACGTACAACAACCCGAATGGTGCACAGTGCAACGCCAACGTCAGCAAGGAAATGCTGGCAGAGATCAATCACTACTGCACCGTATGCGACCTTAACCGCAGCCAGTTTATGCGCAGAGCTATTTCAGAGTATCTGCAAAATCATCCGCTGCCCGATGAAAAAGAATAAGACGCTCGCTAAAGTTTGGCGACCACAGCGAACGTCTTATATGCTCAACAATGGAAATGGAGCCATTGCGCCCTTATTATAGCAAATTGGCTCAGTTTCCGCAAGCTATTTAAGGAGATTCTATGAACTATAGTATCACAACTAAGACCGAAATTCAACTGATCGAGGGTGTTAGCTGCTACGAAGAAAACGGAGTGGCTTACATCCGGCTGGAAGATGCTGCTCGTGGACTTGGCTTTACTCAAGAGAAAAATGGAGTTGAATACGTCAAATGGGAACGTGTTGAAGAATATATTCGTAGCTTCGCAAATTCCCCACTTGTGGGGAAAAGACCTGAATACATCCCCGAAAACATATTTTACCGCCTTTGCATGAAGGCCAATAACGAGACGGCGCAGAAGTTTCAGGCGCTTGTATGTGATGTGATTCTTCCCGAACTTCGCAAGCGTGGTTATGTTGCTCTTTATCCGAATGGACAGCCGAGCAGCTTGCAGATTTTGAACATGATGGTTCAGGCTGTAAACGAACAGGCTGCACGAAGCGCAGAAACCGAAAAGCGTGTGGATGCCATTGAATCCAGTTTTAACAATATGTGCTCGATTATGACTATCAGCGTCAAAGGCGATGCACGAAAGGTCTGTCAGCGCACGTTGAATGCCATTGCAACCAAGCGTGGCGGTGGTACGGCATACGCAGACGTATGGAATGAAGTCTACGATGAAATGAAGGAGAACGGATTCGATGTTCGCCGCCGTTTGGATAACCGCAAGAAGGATGCCGCATCTAAGGGCATGAGCAAGACTTTTGTTCGAAAAATCAACGCTGTTGACATCATCTTCGACAGCAAAGACAAGAAAATGGAATCTGCGTTCATTAACTCCGTGCGCCGTTTGGCAGCGGCCACAAACGTAAAGTTTGAGATCAAGGAAGAAAAGCAGTCCGCATAATACATAACAGCCAATAAGAAAAGCCAGTGGTTAGAGAACATCTAGCCGCTGGCTTTTTGTGTTATGGGTCAATCCTGCAAAGCAATGACTTCGTAGGAGCTATATCCAACAAACCCGGACGATGGGTAAAGTTCAAATGTTGTTGTTTGCCCAGACGGAAGTGCATCGGTTATGTATGTGCAATCGCCACCCACAGGGACTTCGTTTCCTTCGGTGTCTTTCATTTTATAAATGACGATAACTTTTATCCAGTTGCTCGTGAACTGGCTATTATTTGTAATTTGACCTGTGTAACGCAGATCGTACCCAGAGCCGCGTTTAGAAACATTGGTGACGGAAAGTTCACCAGCACGAATAGCCTGATTGGATGCGCTCGCTTTGTGGAAATTCCGCTCATTTGCAGTAATAGTGTATTCCATTCTGGTTGGAGTAATGCCTTCGGAATCAAACGACACATATCCAGCGTACCAATAAGAGTCTCCCTCTGCAATCCAGTCAAGGGTTTGTTCATCGGTTTTTAATACTGAACCGTCAGAACCGAAAACAGAAGCCTTTAGAGATACAAAATCAACGGCGTAATCGGGGTATGTATTCTCAACCAGTACGGCGTAGTAGACATAGTATCTCGTTTTTCCGTATTCGTACTTGGTTTCAAGGTGACTATGAGATTCCTTAATTTTAACAGTTCCTTCTTCGTTAGTTTCTTCTAGTTGAGCAGGGGATGCAATCTCATCCGGCTTTTCGACAGCTATCGCACATAAAGGCGACATTAAAAGTACGGCCGCTACCAGAGCTGCCGCAATGATTCTCTTTCTCATTTTTGATTCTTCCTTTCTTTGGTCAGAATTTTATATAGCGTTTGAAATACCATGTGCCATAAGATACACGCCAAAAGCCAAAAGAGCGGCGCCCACAATGATGCCCCATATTGAAGCGGCAATCTTTTCGTTATTTTCTCTCTTTTCTTTATTTTTGTCATTCTTTTGGTTCATTGCAAATTCCTCCCTTTATTCAACTGGCGTTAGCAAGACTTCCGCGCTAATCGAAAGTTCGATATGGTAGCCGTCTTTAACGGTAACATTCTGCTTTTCGCCAGCTTTTTCAAATTTCAGTACATCGCTCACATCGTCAGAATTTGCATCAGACACCACAAATACTGTAGCTTCTTTGTTTCGATTCTCAACTTCGTATATGCCAGCCGGAACCATGTACCAGATATATTTATAACCACTTTTGTTCGTTTCTTCTTTTCCGTAATCGCCAAGAACTTCATCAATTAGAATAAAAGAGTCGTCCTCTTTTACAGGTTCTTCCGAAGTAGCAGACGAACTTTCGGATTCTGCCTTTACAGATGATGCAATAGATGATGTTGACTTTTCGCTTTCAGAGCTAGCCGCAGTATCTGTTTTGTTACGAGGGCTTACCAAATCCATAATAAAAGCCAATACGAACATTACCATAAGGATTTTGAACCACAGCCGCTTATAAGCTGGCTTTGGCGGTGTATTCTCTCCACCACACTGCGGACAGGTTTTAGCGGTAGCCGCTATCCTTGCGCCGCAGTGTTTACACTTTACGAGTTTTGCCATTTTACAATGCCCCTTTCTTACGGTCAAGTATAGCACAGATTAGACCGGGAGAGGGGTCTTTTTTTTATTTTTTGGAATTTTTGGAGACTTGCACAACCAGATAGGTGTCGTTTTGTGAAGGTGGGGGAGCCTTTTTTATTTTTTCGGTGGTTGAGAGGCTGACCGGGCGGGGCTGGGCGGCGGCTGTATACCCCGCCGGTGGTTTCCTGCACCTTCCAGCGCACCCGAAATGGCTACACAGCGCAGACAGCAGGGCAGGCCGTGCCAGATGCAAGGCAGACCACGCCGGACAGATCGGGACGGCGGCGGAACGCTGGAGGGCGTGGAGTGTGTCCGATAGGGCACGCCCAAGCGGACACGCAAGCGCACTAAAAATAATACGCAAAAAAGCGTAAATACCTATTGACAACTACGCAAGAAAGCGTATAATATAATTAGACGCAAGAAAGCGTAACACCTACCAAATACCGTTACAAAACAGGAGGACAAAAACCATGAAAAAGTATTACCACGTTATCACCGAACGAAACGACGAATACATCTCGGCCGTTGCGATTGCCGAAAACATCGAAACCGTAAAGGCCCACTTTGCAGGTCAGAACGTCCGTGAGATTATCGAACTTAACACCGCACAGGTCAACACCATTTCCGCAGCGGCTGCAACAACCATCATTGACCTTACCGCAGAACAGCCCCAGACTGTCACCCCTGATTATACCGCACTCGCTGATACCATCCGCACCGAACTCAACGCCCGCCACGACCGCAGCGCGTGGGATAAAGCCGTTACGCTGTACGCTCTCGACCTGCTGGAGGATGTGCAGGAGGGCGCGGACAATATGGAGCGTTTGCCCCTTGACGGTGCAGAGCTTGAGCGGTGGGCGCTCAACGGTGCAAGCTGCTGGGAGCAGTACAGCAACGGCGGCTGCTCCATCTGCTACAATGCCGATATCGCCGCCCGCGTCTGCACTCCGTCCGAACTCAAGCGCACCGATAACGGAATGAACGCCCCCAACAGCCGGGAATCGTGGCTTGATGTGCAAGCCCGCGCACTGTATCAAGCTTGCAACCGTATCCGCACCATCTGCCGCACCAACGGCCTGTATTATAAGGAGGTATAACAAGCATGATCGCTCTTGACTTTTCCCAGTGGGCTGCCCTCTGGTACGTGGGCGGCATGATTTCCGGCGCACTGGTTATGATCGCATTTCTTAACAGCTAAACAGGAGGGCTAAAAAATGACGTTGTTCGAAGAAAAAGTGAACGCATACCGCGAAAACAAGCGGTTAATTGAAGAGTTAGAAGCAATGAACGACGCTGTAAAGGCTGAAATCATCGACATGATGCACGGCGCACCGGAGATGGCGCAGGGCACCGCAAAAGCCATTTACAAGGACGTGCAAAGCGTCCGACTAGATAGCAAACTGCTTAAGACGCTGCACCCGGATATTTACGCAGAGTGCAGCAGCAAGACCACTTACAAGCGTTTTAGCGTGGTATAAGGGGGTGCAAGCTGTGATACTATCCGCACTTCTGTTTTTCTTCTGGTTTTTTTCGGCGCTGTTTAAGGCGTCCAAATAAAAAAGCATTTCACCCGGTCAGAAATGGCCGGGCTTTTCTTTTGCCTTGCACTGACACGGTGCAGGGCTTTTATTTTGCCCAGAAGCGTATAAGCTACGCACAAGCGTTTGCGGTGGCTTTTCTGCTACCAATGCAATTATCCAGCCATAACATTAAAAACGTTTACATGGCTTTACAGTGGCGTTTCCGTTGATTTGCCCTATTCCAGCGCACACAATACAGCAGTCACACAAGCCGCCTATACACCGCCATGCCGGACGCTGTACAGGTCAGCGCAGCCGCCCTATTATAATAAGGTATATATAAGGGTGCAGCGGTGCGCCCTTGTCGTGGATCCATGCCAGACAGTGCAGCAAATCGCAGACCGTGCCAGCCCGGCGGCAGGGGCACGGCGGGCGACGCGGAACCATTGACGGCTACCGCCGTGTCTCTTTTCGGGCTTTCGCCCGATAGCTAATAGAGGCCAGCAATAGTCGCAGCGTTCCGGCTGGAATAGTCGTAGCCAATAGTCGCAGTCTCTCCAATAAAATAGTCGTAAAGTCGTCAGATGACTAGCTTTTGAAAGTCCTATATATCGTATAGTAACGAGCAGTCCGCTGATAGTCGCAGAGTAACAGTCGTAGCGTTTTCTTACGAGCCTTCGTCAAATAGTCGTGTATTTTTTGTGTGAAATAGTCGTTTGCCTTTTAGGAAAAGAGAAGTGCGATAGTCGCTAAGTCATCAGACGCCCTCAAAAATCAATATGTGTCAAGACACCTGTCAATTTTAATCCACATTGCATTACCTCGAAATTTTTAACCATCGTACTTATTATAATAGTCGAAGATAATTGCTCAATCTTTTTAACTATTATTCTGCTGGAATAGTCGTATCATCCGATTCGGTTCGTTCTTCTCCGATTTAATTGCCGACAACTACATTAATATCATACTAACAAACTAGGATTACTCATTCGGCAAATACCTCAATACTTTTAACTATCAAATAAGACTATTCGGCTACTCAGACGCTTTCAACTTGTAATCAACTGCTCATATAGTTATGCAACATTTCTACATATTAAACCGACTACAAAATGAAGTCAATTCTTCATGTGAAATAGTCGTAGTGACTGCTGGATTAGATTCTGTTACCCTATGCAGGTTAGATGCTGTTGCCGTTAGAGGTCACCCGGTCGGCGCGGTGCGCCGGACGATAGAGGGTGACGTAACGTAGAGGTTAGCTGGACGGTCTGCCTATATTCAGCCAATAAGAGCCTGACGGCAGACGCTGGTTACGGTCCGCCCTGCTGGCTAACGGTATAGCTTTTGGAAATAGAGGGTTGTAGGGGGAAAGAACCTTTTCAAAGCATCTGGTTTTTGTTTTCGGTCGTCGCAGTTGTCGCACCATTTTAGCGTGGGGGCCTCAAACAATTTATTTGTTTGAGGGGAGAGTTAGGGGGATTATAGGGGGTAATAGGGGTTGTAGGGGAAAGAGGGGGGAAGAAAGGGGGGAAGATTGAATGCAAACGCATCATGTGCATCCATTTGCATGCAAACGCATCACGCTGATAGTCGTAGCCATATCAGCCCAAACGCCACTCGATCGAGACGGTTCCTGCTCAAAATCAGACCTTGCCGTTTTCTCTCGATAAATAACAAGAGAAAAAAGCACGGAATAGTCGCAGAGGGTAGTTTTACTACCTGACACCATTCCATGCTTTCTGATACGTTTGTTGATTGGAGATTTTAGCGGAGATTAGATTCTACCATCTGCTTGCATCTTGCGCATACGCTCCGCAGCCGCTTCTTTCTGTTCGTCCGTCATAATTCTTGTGGTAGCAAACCGCACAAGTCGCTTGGGCATCTCATACCACTTGCCGTCCTTGTCCTGCTTGACCAGCTTGTACGACACAGGCTCCCGCTCGCACAGCTTGTCAAGCTTGCGCATATACACCGGGTCAGCGGTATAAACCGATGCAGTATCTTCCGCTGCATTGAAGTTGACGATGGTCTCTTGTTCCAGTCGAGTGATGTTCATAATCGTTTTCCTCCGTTTGTTGATTGACGAAAAATATTTATGGGATTCAGGCCGTAGCTTTATCGTCCAAACCCTGTTATCTGTTTTTCTTGCCTATCCTACTGGGCTGATTTGAGCACAGAAGCGATTATAGGCTTATAACAGCCATCCAGCATAGTTAAAAGAGTTGCAGTATTCTACCCTTTCGAGTTTTTGAGCCGTTACAGTATGCTTTCCATTCTCGTCTCGCCGATACAAATTGTGAAACAAGCAGTAGTCTCCTTGACGGTTCAGGCAAGCATCACACAGACCGTATCTTCCCTTTCCTGCGTGCACGTTGTCTATGAACTTCTCCAATGCATCCATGTGGCTCTCCTTTCAATCCATCCAAGTGTACTCTTGAAACCGTTGAATCTGCTTGTTAAACGTAATGGGAAGGTCGCCTATCTCGCCTTCCTTGTTCTTGCTTAGCCGGAACAGGTACTTGTCTGGGTTATCGCCGGACAGAAGAATGATTGCATCAGCGTCCTGTTCAATCTGTCCGCTCTCTCGCAAGTCGGAGTTAGTAAGCGTTGCTCCGGGCTTAGATGGGTTTCGATTAAGCTGTGCCAGTGCCACAACGACAATGCCTGTTGTCTGTGCCAGTTCATGCAGGGCAATGGAAATGGCTGTAATGGCGGCATATCTGTCCTTTGCGCCTGTTTCGTGGATAAGCTGAAGATAATCCACAAAGATGACCTGAGCCTTTTTACGGAGAGCCTGAGCCTTCATCCACGCCACATTCTTTCCGGCAGCGGAGCGGATATACAGGGGCATCTTCATGTTCTTTGCCTGTCCGTCAATTTCATTCAAGCTGACCGCCTTATTTTTCACCGTGTCCAGAGGGCAGTATATTTGATTAGCCATTAGACGTGCGCCCAGCTTGCGTTTGCTAGTTTCTAAGCTGAAATAGTACACGGTGTAGTTTTGCTTTGCCATGCTTGCTGCTATTTGCAGTGACAGGGCGGTCTTGCCCGCAGACGGTCTGCCGCCGATGATGATGAAATCACCCGGAGAAATGTGCAGTGCTTCATCCAGACGCTCTAGGCCTGTCTTGATGTACACAGGCTTCTCGTCCATGTGAAGCACATAGTCGTTTAGCACATCCTCGTATGTCCACGCATCTTCTTCCTCAGCTTTTAGGCTCATCGCTTCGCCCATCTTCTGGTAAATGTCTGATAGATCAGAATAGTCGGTAAGCTCACTGGTCATCTGAAATGCCAGACCTTGCACACGAGTAAGTGCAGCTTGTTCTCTGATAAGCTGTGCCCAACGCTGCATCTGCTCCCTGTCAATGCGCACACACTCCGATTCGCAGGTCTGCGCACACGCTAAGAGCGTCTGCGCTACGTCTGGATGCTGCGTGTTTATCTCGACTATATCTATCTTACCCCTAGCCGTCCAATAGCCCTGAACAGCCGCAAAAGCGTCTCTCAGCTCAGGTCTGAACAAGTCAAGTTCAAGGTCTGGTATGATTTCATCCACAACGCCCGGCTTGCAGAGCATCAGCGCACCGATAAATACCGTTTGAACGTCCATTGTCATAGTCTAGGAAACTCCATCTCCGTACTTTGCTCGTACTGGTCATCCTGTTTCAATGCGTAAATGTCCTGCCATCCGGCATAGATGCTCTGGTCGAGAATGGCTTTCCAGTCGTGCCGCTCAAACTTTTCCAGCTTGTTGCAGAGCATCTGTTTTGCCCGGTCTGTCATAGGCTTCTTGATTCTTGTACGCATCTGTGCGAACTCTCGCAGGGATTCCAGCAGGGCTTTATCGCCATGAGCAAAGTCGAAGAAGATGTCATGTTTCTTCTTGACTGCACTCTCCGGCAGGGTCTTGATGTTCATCTGACTGTCAGTTGATACAATGGGTTCATTGTCATCTGATTTTGAACTCATAGATGAGCTGACTTTCATCTCATTTATGACATGAGGATGAGCTGACTTTCGTGTAGACCATCCTTTTGACGCAATATCGCTTCTTTTCCACTCTTCATCGAGCAGATGCTTAATCAAAATAAAACAAGATTCTGCTTTTTTTGAGTTCAAAGTTGCGTCTTTTTCTTCAAAAACGTATGCACATATTGCATCGTAGAGCTCCAACTTCTCTTTACTTTTGAGAGTGGAGATGGCTTCAAAGTAGTATCGTTGGAATGTAAAACTGTCTCGTTTTTTGTCCATACCTATCCCCCATCAAAACAGGTTCTCAGCGTCAGATTCACGCAGCCAGCCTTCGCCCGGAATATTGACTATCTCATAATACTGCCGTGCAACGTAGATTGTTTTCTGCCCATCCTCAGCAATCAGGCCGACAATCAGATAGTTGCCAGCAGCTATAAAGAACCAAGGGTTGCTCTTGTAAGTTTCGCCCTTCATCCAGTTCTTCACCCTGTTTACGGCTTTTTCAATGTCCTTGTCGGGGCAGTCCGGGTTTTCGTATGCAAAGAAATCCTCAGGAAATTTAAGCTTTTTCATTTTCTAAATCCCTCTCTCGTTCTTATAATTCGTTTGCAACCTTCATGTAGCTTTGCGCCTTTACGGTATACCGGTCGATTGTGCTTCTGCTTGATGTAACCGCGCCGCGTCTCGGACTGTCTGATAGCATTTGCAAGCTGTTCAAGTGATGCAGCACATCGGTTCATTGCTTCTGTTAATGCTTCAAATCCATCCATATTTAGTCCTCCGGCATATCGGGTGCAAACATCCAATGTGTGATTTTGAAATCCTCGTCCGTGTGGATTGACTCGTCATACTCATCACGCCACGCATATTTATACATAGGGTCGTAATATCCGAAACGAATATCCTTTTCTGTCCAGTCTTCATTAACATCTCCATCTTCATCTCTGAACTGATGTTCTGTCGCTAAAATCAAGAGCGGAGAACCGGCTGGCGGTAGCTCGTCTCGCACGGAATGCCATACATACTTGTCCATTTCCATCACCTCATACCATCGGAAACGCCATCCAGTGCGTCACCGTCACATCTTTCGGCAGTCTCTCGCCTATCTCATCCCAGAACTGACCGTCTGCGTAACAGCCAAGAAAGTACGCTGTCGGCGAGAGCCCTTGCAACATTTTTCCATCTTTATCATGCCACGTTGTCTTAGTCGCAAGCAGCAAAGGCTGTGACCGCTCTCGTGGCGGTTCGCTTGCTGGATGCCAAAGGGTGTTAGCCATTATCCGATACCCCGCTTACGGATTGTATGTAAGAACAAAATTCTGTAACTGTTGGGGCAAGATATTGATTTCATAGTGATACTTGTCCACATCGGAACCGCTCAAATCCTCCACGATATACATGGTGTACTCGTTCAAATAAACGTAATGCTTCTTGTATGTTCCATCGGGCAGTTCAATGGTCACGACAAGTTCGTTGTTGCTGTTATTGGAAATGTCCATGTTGCCAATGATTTCAAGCATCGGCGTGTCTGTTCTTGCGTTGACAACGGACAGACGGCGTGTGATGTTGAAATTTTTCGCCTGTTGTGAAATATTGTGATTCACACGAGATGCTTCGGTGCATCCGCACAATGCAATAGATGCCACCAGTGCCATAGATAAAATTGCTTTTTTCATTGTCTTTTCTCCCTTCAATCCCCATCCCACACACCGTCAGGACGCATTTTTGCAAATGCCAGCAGACCGTACAAGGCACGTTTGGCGTTACCTTCTGTGGCGTGCCAGTAGTCGTCGTCCACAACGTCACCTAGCGCAGAAATAGCCTTTTCAAGCATCGGAATGCTCTCTGCGCCTGTCTTTCCGTAGATAGAGCGGATGCCCTTTCTACCCAACACATCATCACGACGAAAGTAATTTCCATAATTATAGGTGACGTTGAGCCACAGTTCTTTTGTACCGCCCATAGCACGCATACCGCCAGCGATAAAATGCGTACTATCCGCTTTGAGCGGTTTGTGCGTTACGGGGTCGCACAGCGAAATATCATAGCTCATCTTTCTTCTCCCATTCTTTGCATCCACGTTCGTCCCACACGAAGTCTGCAACGTGTTCTGACTGGTCGTTCACGCACACGCCCTCAGGCTCTGCATACCATTTACAAGAGCCACAGGACGGCTCAGATTTGTTCTTGCAGGATTCTGCTGCGCATCGGATAGCTTTGCCAGCAGAGAACTGCTTGATGCCCATGCAAGAGCAATGTTCGGTGGTGCAGTAAATCATTCTTGCTTCCTCCAACCAATAAACTCACACAGGCCGATGGTCTGCATGTCGCATCTGTGTGTGTATTTGACTGTCGGCAGGCTAAAGCCCGTTAAATTGTTGCAAATAGTCTCAAGGCCAAAAAGTTCGTCAAACGCATTGTCAGGAATTTTTGCATCTTTTGCATTGTAGATAATCGCTCCACACTGCTTACAACGCCATACAGAACATCTTGTCATTGTCTCTGCCCTCTCTTTCCTCTGTTGAACCGCCCGATCACTCGCTTATACTCTGCATAGCACTCCGGGCACAGGTCGCCTGTGTCCCTGCGCCACGCCCAGTCCTTGAAGTATTCGTCAGGGTTCATCATCCTGCCGCCCAGAACCGCTCCGCAGCGGTCACATACTCGCTTGTGGTAGATTCCTCTGTCAGTTTGCATTAGTTGTCACCTCAAACCCTGTCCAAACAATTTGCTTTCGAGCAATCAGAACAATCGCCAGTGCATTTTATTGCTTCATCTTGATATTTTTTCTGGTAATATTCGTCCCAAAACTTCCTCTTACTTTCACGGTCACGCAGATATGTGTCAAAATCTCCACGACAACGCCTGTATTCCAGAAACTCTTTCCCCCTTCTTCCAAGGGTGCGGTATAAATAGTAGATTTTGGAAATCATATCAAACGTAAGTTTTACGAAAAAGTAAGCGACATAGAACATACCAGCACATCCCGCAACGCAGAACGATACATCCTTTGCGGTTTCGTAGATATTAGCAAACATTATTTATCCTCCCCCAACATCCTTAAACAGGATTTCTTTGTTGGCTTTCCAGTCTTTGATTTTGCACGGAATGTCCGTGCCGGGCACAGTCTTTTTCAGCCCATCCATCTGCCAGACGTTCCATGAGATGATGTCTGCGATGCAGTCAAGGGACATAGGCATACAGCCGATTTCCAACCTTTTAGCATCAAACCGATACCTGAAATTCTCAATCAGTGTCAGGAACAGGTTGCATCTTGCCAGCAAGAGGTTGTCTCCCTGCCACTCATAGCCGTATGTCGATGCGTAGGCGTTGATTGCCCAACACATCCACATATCGTAGTCATGGAACTGCTCTGCCAGAACATTCAGCTTCCTATCCAGCAGACCGATTCTGTCCGGCACGGCAATCATCTGCCCTGTTGTGGTATCGTATCGGCTTGTGAGAAACGGTGCTTCTCCACAGGTGACTTCAAGACAAGTCTTGTTGATGTACTCCTTCCAGTCCTCGCCCTTCAGGTCGTTTTCTGTAACGTCTGCCATCTTCTTGCAAACCCAAGTCGGCGTAAACACCTCTGCTTTTTTGCTGGTGCGCTTCTTCTGGTCTGCCAGCCGTTTTTGCACACGAGGGACAAGCTGAACCTTGTCCAACTGTTCCAGTGTGATTTCATCTTCAAAGCCCACGCCTACTTCAGGCGGCGGGTCTGTCGCCCAGATGATGTTCTTTCCTGTCGTGTGGTCTTGCAAGAGGACAGGCAGGAACGTGCGTAGGCATGGGTCTGAAAAGTCAATCAGGGTGTCGCTTGGTGAAATATTTTTTGTGAGCATAATCGGATGTCCACCCTCCCGCTTTTCTTGCTTTTTCTAAAGATTTTTCCATCATAGATTGATGGTATTCGCAAAACGAACTTCCAGCTTTTCTTTGCTTTCCGCAGTTAAGACACAGCCCAGCTTCACGCCATTGGCTCCTTATTGTCCCACGATGGTTTTCTTCATACCTTTTCCATCTTTTTCTGTTTTTGAGCCAGTGTTCGTAGCAGGTTTTATGTCCCTGATAAAGCGGTTTACCACACATGGGGCAAAGCCCATTTTCAAGCATTTTTTCTTTATGTTCTTTGTTGTATTGCTTTTTCCAATTTTTGTATTCGGGATTTTTGCTTTTTTCTCTTCTTATAGCGTTCCATTTTTCTCTGCACTCATCGCACATAATGCGATTGGGTGAGGCATTGTTCTTTTTGCACTTAACGCAGATTCCGTGGCTTTTGTACCAATAATAGCTTTCGTCTGCCACAGGTTATCACTCCCCCACCTCTCTGTACTCCACGTCAATCCCTTTCGGCAAAGCCGTCTGGTACTTCTGGGCAAGCTGTTCTGCGCTCTGAGCATCACCCAACGGCTGTTCAGGCGGCGCAACGGTGACTTCCACGTTGTCACGCATACCAAAATAATTCTTGGCTCGGAAAATCCACTCTGCCGGGTTCTCCTGACCATACATACCGTTGTACGCCCACATGGACTGCATTTGCAGAATCAGCTTCAAGATGTACTTCTGCTGCAAGCTGTCGTCACGGCGTTTGCCCGCCATAATCTGCTTCAGGCTCACCCATTCAATGCCTAGCACCAGTGCAATCCATTCCACCACAGGGGAGATTCTTGCTTCGATGCAAGCGTCAAAGAAGAAGTCAAGGCGCTGTTGCACTTCAATCGGGTTGTTCATGTCCACGCTCGGAAGGTCACCAAAATACTTGGCTGCAATCATGCCGATGACCTTCTTGTCCTCTTCGTCACCGATTCTCGACTGCAAATCGCCTGTGTTCATCATCTTTGACTTCTCGATAGCCAATTCTTGCTGTTCTTTCACCTTTTTACTCACCTGTGAGCGGATAGATTTCCGCTTGTTAAGCATCTGCTGTTTCTTCTTCTCTCGCTCTTTCTCGCGCTTCGCGGCGGCTTCTTCTTTTGCCTTTTGCGCCCGTTTCTCACGCTTTTTCTTTTCAGCTTCGGTCAGCGGCGGTCTGCCACGACCACGCTTCGGGGGTGTTGCCATGTATCAGACCTCCTTTGGTGGTTCAGGAAGATACGCCCAATGAGTTACATCTCCAAATACAATGTACTCGTCGTGCTCTTGCCATAATCCGTCATAAGATAAAAATGCAATTTCAATGCCGAATTTTTCTCTTTTTACGAGAACTTCTTTGTCTTTTTCGGGTAAAACTTTCTTGGCATCAAACCATATATTGGCGGGCTCAGATTTTTCCAATACGTTGGCTAAATCTAAAAATATATCTCCAATGCTGTTTCTGATTTGTCCTTGTATGTATACGATGAAGTTTTTGCTATCCAAAAACGACTTCGCTTCATTCTTTTTGTCAACACCAACAGTTTTCCACGCCGCAATGATTGGGTCAACATCAACCAGTTTCACACTCTCACCTCTCCATCTTCATTTCGATGTTGTCCAGCGCCCGCGTAATCCACCAAACGGAACAACAACTACCAAGTTCGTTCCACCAAGCGCACTTTTCTTTCTCGCATACGCACCGGCCAAGCGGATTGCTGGTCATTTTCATCGGACAGTAAAGTTCGTTATCCATCATTTCCACCCCATCACAACAGCCGTACAAACGGTCAAACACACGTTGACGAGCAGCCAGACGAGCATTGCCTGACGTTCTTCAAACAGGTTGTCTGCCGCGTCTTTGATTGTCCGTTCAGACTGAACCACCACCGCCAGCAGGACTAGGCAGACCAGCCAGCGAGTTGCAAATTCAAACATTTCAAAATGCCTCCCAACTGTTAACAATCATTTTCTTCCCGCAAATCGGACATTCAGGAACAATTTTGTTCCATACTTTATTTGCTGTCATCGTTGCAAATCGAGTGTCGAGGACATCTATATTCGTCCCACACAAATCACAAGAGAACTTTATGCTCCTCTGAATATCATCGCTTATCCTCATGGATAACGTATCGTCAACTTCTTCACTATTCAACAGTGCCATTGTTATCCTCCATCAAATCGTCCATGCTCAACTGACCGCAGATGTTGTCATCTTCCATCCACCAACGAAAAACGTCCATTCCAGTCTGCCAGTCGCACGGCAAACCTTTTGCTTTTCTGACATTAAGCATTCGTTCAAACGCTGAGATGTACATTTTCTCGTAGGCAGGCCAGCGCATAAACTCACGCTGTCTGCCCCCCCCCTACCGGCCATAGGACAGCCGATGCATCCAACACGCTTCTGCCCTTCGCAATACAACGGATTGATAGGCAAGTGTTCGCTGTGCGTGTAGTCCCACACATCATCGTCAGACCAGTCCACGATAGGATTGACAGTCATCTTGCCCTTAAGGTTGCAGGTCTCGAACAGTTGTCGCTTTTCATCATTGTCTCCCATAAGGATGATGCGCTTTTCCTTGTCACGATGGCTAAATTCCATCGTTCCACGGTTTTTCTTTCTGTTTGTTGATTCGGCCCAGCGAACGCCGGTAGCGATAAATCTATCGCGGCCAGTATTTTCTTTGAGAACGGCACAGCAATACCGTACAAGTCTTGTAGGCGGCATCAGCTTTTGCGGAATCAGCGTCCACATGGACACGGGCTTGTCCTTGTATCGTGGCATGACGATGGAGCATTTTATTCCACGCTCTTCCATCGCCTTGAACTGCTCACGGATGAAATAGACCGTCTCCAACGCATCTGCTGTGGTATGGCTGTTGACCACCTCGAAGTTGATTCCTGCACGTTCAGCCAGAGCCACAAGCACCTGTGAATCCTTGCCGCCAGAGTATGTGACCATCAACGGTTTCTTGTATCGATGCTCAGATAGCCGTGCAGCGTCCTGCAACCGTGCGATAGCAAGCTGTTCCTTATCCATCAGCTCCGCCTTTCTCTCAGCTCTTTTTCGAGGGGCAGTTTCCGAATTTATTCATCCGACTGCTCCTTATTGACGGAAAGCTCGAATGTAACTTTTAGCTTCTTGTTTCCAACAACGCCCCATACTTTTTCGAGTTTTGTTTTGTCTAAACTATCCATTTCAATAATAAAATGAGACAGAACAGCGGAAACTGCTTCATCGGTCACATCAGACTTGCTTCTCCATAACTGCAATCCATCTTTCCGCTGCTTCATCATCGTTCCAGCATAGATGGTTCCGAATAGACCACATCCAACATGATATTCAGCCATTTTTATTCTCCTTTGCTTCCAGGCGAGAGAACCAACGGACTTCCTTCTCGTGTTGCATCTTCCGCATTCGATCAAAGGCTGCATCGTCCAAGTCCAAAGCAATAATGCAGTTCACAACATCTGCGTATTCCTCTTCAAACGCCTTTCGGCATTCCTCCACGCTCTTCGGTGTCGGGTTCGTACCATCCAGCGCACGGCGCAGCTTCAACGCAGCCTGTGCCAGTTCGGACGCTTCTTCTGCCAACTGTGCCAAGATTTCCGTCTTGGGAAGGATGTCTGAAACTTTCTTGCTCACTTTTGTTCTCCTTTCAGCCAGTCGTTCAGCTTTGCCATGCAAGAGGGGCAAAGGAAAACGGTTTCATCTCTTATCGAGTAAATCCCTTTATCATCGCCAGCAAGGCACTTTACAATAGAATTGCTTTCAAATTGGTCAAGTTCGTCATCAAACGGTGTCATGTATTTTACATCGTTGGAAAGCAGAAACGCTTCACCGCATCTATCGCAAACCATTGTCATTTTCACCACAACTCCCAACTAGCCTTGAGTTCTTTTCCGATTTCAACCGAAAGTTTCTTGATGATGATTCTTGCGTGTTCATATTGAGCTTTCACGCCGTATGAATAATCTGTGACGACCTTCTTCGGGCTTTCATTGCTTCTCATTTTCTTTCTAAGGTTTTCTTCGTTCTCCATAAGGAGTTCGCTTTGGTACAGCCCCAGAAGCCTTACCAATTCTTGTTTTTCAGACAGTTGCATTCTCTTTCTCCAATCTCTTTAGCAACCCATCCACGTCATACCGCCAATGGACACGCAGCCTTTTCGCTTTGACCTCTATCCCCTCTTGCTCTGCCCACTGCCAAGGGATGCTCTTCCGGCTTTCGTTGTAACGGAATGCCAAAACTTTGCTGGCAGGGATTGCAAAGGTGCGGTTGACCGCCCTGTAATTGACTATAACATGGGCTGTCTGACCGCTGTACCCCATCGCATCCACCATGTCAGTAATGTGCTTTTCTTTGCGGTACTTGCACTTTTCCTTGTCATACTTGCCGAACACCTTTTCCAGAGGGATAGAGGGCGTTTCGATGGTTTTCAGCTCAAACAGGTGGTTCATCGGGTATCGGTACACAAGGAAGTCACAAATGTTGTCGATGGAAAAGGACAGGTTCTCGTTACCGCCGTAGTAGGTGGCAGCGCTGTCTTTCAGCCGGTAGCACCACGCATCGGATGGGACGGATGACTTGAAGTCCGCTTCAAACTGCTTTCCGGTGTTCATAAATCAGCCCGTCCATCGTTTTCTTCTCCATGTGTATGGATAAACATAAAGCATTCCTCTCTTAATCATTCTTTCTGTCATCTGTTTTGCCAGCTCAAGGGATGACGCTCTGGGTGCGAAAATCTGTTCCGGGTATTTGATTTCCACCATCAATCCGTTTCGGATAATAGATTTTTCGCACGGATACTTGTAACCGTCTTTCAGGATATAGCCAACCACTTTCTTGCCCGTATGCGGCTTGAACCCATACCAAATGCAAGAAAGCGGGCTACTTTCAAACGGAACCAAAATCCGTTTATCCGAATCGAACCTGCAATGGCTATCTAAAACAGATGCGATGTGTTTCATCGTTTTCTTTGATGGGTTTCTCATCCTCTTTCACCTCTAAATTCACTTCCGAGAAACCGCTTCTTGCCACGTTCCCGGTGCTTGTCCTCATAATCACGGTGGTACACGCTCTGGCTGTGGTTCAGCTCATACACGAAAGCCTTGCGTTCCTCGAAGTCTTTCTTCTCTGCCTTGTACTTCTCGCAAGTGTCGTGGCAGGCTTGGTAGCGCGATGTGCAATTGAGACAACAGGTAATCATTGTTTTACCCCCACTGTTCGGCCATTGCTTTTGCAATGCCTGGATAAGTTTTACTTCGTTCTTTTGCATGGCCACTTCCAAGCTGCCATATCCTGGTTCTTTCTTTAACTGAAAGAGACATCATGTCTTCATATACATTGTCGGTTTCGGTTAGCCCGGGAAGATTTTTTAACCACAAGCAGGTCTTCTTTTGCTCCGGATGCCCAAATTGCCAGGGATTGATAATTTGATCCGGCTTTCGGTATAGTGTGGACATCACACACACGGGGTTTTCGATCGCAATTCGCTGAATATCAGTTTCTGCAAACTTCATGAAAAATGCAGCAGCTTCAAAGCGCAAGCTGAGCGGCTTTTTTCCCTCTGTGAACCACCGTGCACCAGAAACAGCAAGGTGCGTGCAGGGTGGGTGTGCAATGAGCAAATCCCACTTGCCAACGTCATGCGTTACACCGTCCATCGTCACGACTTGCCCACCTTCCAAAGCCTTGAGCGCATCTCCGAGAATATGCCACTCAGGATGCCCACCGGACGGTTCCTGAATATCACAGGAGTAGGCTTCGTGCCCACGGGCGCGAAACGCTTTGCAGACCTCCTGCGATTCCTCACAGGCAACTAAAACTTTCATCTTTCCAAACGCCCGTCCAGCCGGATAGCACAGCTCTTATATAAGGTAGGCGGTCAGTCTGCTTGTTGGAATCTTTTCAATTCTTCTTTCAAGCATATATTGTCGCTAATATCCAGTGTTCCGTCGTTACTACTTGTGAGAAAATCGAGAAGAGCTTCCCTTGCTCGGCATCTGTCTAAAACGTCATCAACGCACTCTCCGTTGTATTCGCCAATGCAAAAAAGTTCATTTTCGCAATCGCTCATTTTGACCGTAATGCAAGACGAGAAACCTTCTTTTATCTTGGGAAAAATAATTCTCGTAATTGCATCTGCGTTGAGGTAGCACCCATTGGTAGTCCGAATCAGTTTCATTCTTTTATCTCGCTTTCTTGAAATATTACGTTAATTCGCTATTTTTAGAACGGTAAATCATCTGCGTTGCCCTCAATCACGGCGAAATCGCCAGTGTCAGGAGCGGAGCCAGACGCACCAGCCAGCGTTTTCTTCGGTCTGACCTCATAATCGCCGGAACGAATCTTGTCCACGCTGGTGAATCGGTCAACGACAAGTTTCGTCTTGATGTTGCCATCGTTGCCCATGTACTCTTCCTCACGGAGAACCACACCGACCAGCTTGCCACGCAGGGTCTTTTCATCGTTGTTGAACTTGTAGCCGGGATTGGACTGCTCCACAGCGGTGATAAAGCCCTTGAAGAAGGGCAGCGCCTTCTCTTTGTAGCTCTTGATGGTTTTGCCACCCCATGCCCATTCGCCCGGATTCAGCTTGCCGCGCTCGATAAGGGAAGCGGTCTGCTCACGCCAGTAGCCCTTGAACTCGCCCTCTGCGACTTCCCACTCGATGTTCAGACGCTCCTTTGCGGGTTCGTCCGTTGCCTTGCAGATACCGGCAACATATCCGCCAACAGGCAAGTCACGGCGTTCGGTGGCTTCCTGTATGTCATTCCAGTTGATGTTCTTCATCTGTTACTCTCCTTTGTTATCCGGCTGAACCGGGATGTTGTAATACTCACGGATGGTCTTGTCTACGGCGGAAAGGTCATTCTCGATCAGCGCATCGTTGAACATCCCGAGAGGGGTTTTAACGGTGTCCGTCCCATCATTGCGAGTGCTGAACAGGTATCGCCCATCCTGCACAACCGTTTTCAGAACGATTGTAAAATACCCTTCCACGCAGATCTTCTCGTCCAGTAGCTTTCCGATGGTCTTGAATTTCTCACCACCGTCTCCGTCACGTTCGCTGTGCCCGAAGAAGTAAACCACCACATCATCCGGCAACTCCTTCGCCCGCATCAGCAATGCGTTGAAGTTAGCTGCCATGTCGGTAAACTTCTGGTATCCGGCGACCTTTGCGTTTCGCATGAACTCGCCAGTCATAAGGTAGGTGGCATCGTCAATGACGATGGACTTACGCTTGGTGCTGTGGATTGCAGCATCAATCTTGCCGTAGTCGTTGGTGATATAGGTTTTCATGTTGCTGCGGAACGGCAGCGGCTTGCCAAGCACGTTGATAACCGCAACCTGTTCCGGGTCAAAATTCCGAAGCGAAGCGGACTTACCGCTGCCGGAGTGACCATAGACCATTACTAATACTGCCATTTTTCTTTCCTTTCTTCGGCTTCATTAGGCTTCATTGTTCTTACTTTGGCTTAACATGGCTGTACAAAAATCAACCGGCCATCAGTTCTGCCAACTGTGCACGGAGGTCTTTTAGCTCCGCTTCCCTGTCTTCGATTTCAGACTGCAAGTCCTCAATCTCAGCCTGACGCTCAGCTTCTTTGGCTTCTACTTCCTGCTCACGGGTCATAAAGTACACGCCGTCCTCCGGCTCGGTCACGCCACCGAATCTATCTAAGCTCACGCTAATCATTCTTTCTGGGCCGTCCTCTCTGTTTTCTGTGCTCCTGGATTTGAAGAGCTGAGTACCATTGGCTTGTGTCGATTTCAATAGTAGACCACCGGTAATCGCACTCCTTGTTCAGGCAGTGCTTTCTACGGATGATGCAATCATCCTCGTTCCTTGTGTCTACAGTCGTGACACTTTCCTGTCCGCACATCGGGCATTTCACTGAACATCCCTCCACTCGTTGGTGTGGTGGGCTACACGTCTGATTTTTCGATTTTCACGCTCGATTCTCTCATTCTCAGCGCTAACACCGATAATAGCGAGAATCAAAGCGGTAAAAAGCATAGACACGGATAGCAGCGTATATCCAAGCATTCCCCAGCCATTAGAAGCGCCGTTGATGGCGTTTCCACATCCAAGTGCTGCAACGGCGATGGATATGCTTACAAAGCACAATACAGTGCCTTTAACAGTTTTCATTTCTCTTCACCTCTTTTAAAACAATGTCAAATCCGTTCGTCTTTTTCTCGTTGATGACTACTTTTGCATTCAACGCCTTTGCAATTTTCAGAAGCGTATCGACCCGAACGGAGCTTTTCTGCTTCTTTCGCTTGCCCAAAATGCTGTAAATCGTCGGCCTTGATACTCCAGATCTACGGCTAAGGTCGTTGATGTTGAAGTACTTGGCTTTCATTGCATCTTCCAGCGTCATGCTTTCTTACCTGTGCCGAAAATCCAGCAGGTGGCCATCAGAACGCCGATGCCGATGATGTACCATGTCGCTTTAGCGCCGATCAGAATCTCGATATGATGCACCAGCCAGAAGTTTAGCAGGAACGCTGCTAGAACTAATGCCAGGACAATGCCCCAAATTAAGGCAATTTCCACGAATGCTTTCATTCTTTCCCTTTCCTTTATGAATGTGTTCCAGCCGGTCTTTCTCCCGGCTGTGCCAGCGGATTTCACGCTGGCCGTAGTATTTACCGTTCATCAGGAGCCTTCACCTTTCCCTGTGCAAGTAAAGTACTGTAATGGCCGTAACTCATGCCGTATCGCTTTGCAGCATCGTTCATCTGGCGCACGGTATATTTTGGAGGTTTGTGCTTTTGAGGTCTCGCACGTTCTGGCTCCTGCACATCCCAAGTAATTTTGAACTCGCCAGATGCTTTTATTTCTTTCAGCTCTTTTTGCCTTTTAGCTTTGTACTTTTTGGTCAAAGCCTTGTTTGCATCTGCTGCGCATTCAGGGTGATACTTCTGAGACCAGACCTTCCGAACCATCGGCTTCTTGCACCAAGCGCATAAAGCCGGTTCCGGCTCAGCCTTGATTCCTTTCTTTATAAGGGCCTGCCGTTCTCTGCGAACAATGATTTTACATTCTTCGCAATACTTTTTGCATGGGTTTACAAGGCCAAGAAAGGCACCGCAGCGCTCACAGTACTTTTCTTCCACGCTGCATCTCCTCTTTCAGTCTGGCTTCTCTGTTATGCCGTTCAAAGCACTGGTTGATGGATTTCTCCATCCACAACACCTTGTTGGCATCGTTTCTAGACACGCCAGCAGCCATTGCCAGCTTCAGTCTGCGCTTGCGACTTTGCGCTTTACGAAATTTCATTACCAGCACTCACCAGCCTTATCCGTGATGAACTTCGGGACTTCCTGACCTGTGGCAACGCACAGCGCAACTAGCTTTTCGACCCAGATGTCAAACAGGCTTTCTTTTGGCATATAGCACTGGCCAACACAAGGCTCCTTAAAGCTTTTCCAGATCGTCAGGCCGACAGCGCCATCCGTGACCGTCCATATCATACTGTAACCTTCATTGCACAGGTTGTACAAAATGTCCCGTGCTCTGCTTTTGGCTTCGTTGATTTCAAAGGCATCCCAGTGCTTTTTGCTTTCCTCGTAGGCCTTTGTCGCTTCGTCAATGGCGTGGTGCGCTTCTTCCGGGTACTCAAGGTCTACCTTTAAGGTGATAATCTGTTCCATATTCAGCCCCCCACTTTCTTGCTCTTCTTCGTCTTTAAAAAGAGATTAACGAAATAGACCTGACCGATACCCGTCACCTTCGGGGTTTTATTGATAGAAGTGTGCCCATCGGAATGTGCAATGGATGTTTCCTTGATTTCAAACAGGCGAAGTTCCATAGACTTCTGCGTTGGCATATTGTAGTCTGTCCGCTTTCTGTCCTTAATCAGGTATCCGTTCTCACGCATCCATGAAAACAAGCGGTTCTGCCCCATCTGGATGCCGTTCTGTGAGAGCAGCTTTGCCATTTCACCAACAAGAATGCTCTGGCTGCTTGCACTTACTGCGTCAGCAAAAATGCCCTTCGGCGTAAGTTCTGCAATCTGCTTGTCTTTCTCTTCCAGTTCCTCATGCGCTGCGATCAGTGCAGTTGCAAGGAGTTGCGATCGAGTGAGTTGCGGCGCGTTGTAGCTTCCAGTCTTGCGGATTGCAGGAAGTACATCGTTCGTGACCCATCTGCGGAACGGAGCCGCTTCTGGCTTGTCGCTGCGTAGGATGACGTGATACAAACCGCTTTCGTTGACAATCCATGTTTCCTGCATTCCACCGGGGGTCGTAATCAGGGTACGACCCTTTTCATCTTCATCCAGTCGGTCGGCGACCTTTTTAAGCTGGGTAGTATCCATGCGCAGAATTTCGCACACGTCTTTCAGAACAAACCATGCTTCGCCTTCCACATCAACTGTGCGAACCTTGTTGTTCTGATATTCAAAAACTTGAATGTTTGCCATTTTCACTTTCCTTTCTCTGCTCAATCAATTTGTTTACCGCATCTTCAACCTTTTCTTTGATACCAGTAGGTTCTCGTTTGCCGTTGAGGATGACGCTTAGGTATTCATGCGAGTACCCCATGCTCTCAGCAAGTTCTTTAATAGACAGCCCATGAACATGAAGTTTTCCAATAACATCCCCCGTCCACTCTGGACGCAAATTTTCTCTCCCCTTTCTTTGTACAAATACTTGAACAAAGACTAAAAGTGTGATAATATAATGTTGTCAACAAAGTTCAAACATTTAATCATTGCTCTTGTATTCGATTGGAATTGTGCTCAATTTCTTGAACCTGATAGCACTATTAAAGCACAATTCTTTGAACATTACAAGGGCTTATGCTCAATTTGTTGAACTTCGGCAATTTGCACAAGAACAGAAGGTTGAGTATATGTTTTTTGACAACTTCCTCGCATTATGCGATTCAAAGAATGTTGCACCGACAAAAGCCGTTATTGATGCTGGACTGCCGAAATCGTCTTGGTCTTACTGGAAAAAGAAGTATGAACAAGGCGAAGACCCAAAGCCGTCTTCCGATAACGCTTCAAGGTTAGCACAATACTTTGCTGTTACTGTGGACTACCTGCTCACTGGCGAACAAAAAGAAAATCCGTCCAAGCAGCCGCAAAGCGAAGTTGACGCGGATATTAAATGGATTGAGCAGAAGCTAGTGGAGATGCCGAAAGAAAAGCGTGAAGCTTTGATGAAGCTTATCAGAACTATGTGAGGTGATGGCGTGGGCAAAAAGAAATTTAGCAAAGAAGAACTGCTGAACGACAAAAGTTCTCACATGGGTGATAGGTTTTCATTTGCCTTCGGTGCGCTTTTCTTGGTTGCTTCATTTATTTTCCTTGTGTATTCTTCGACCGCCTTTTTAATCGTTGCAGCCATTGGGGCTATGATGTTGATAAAAGGTAAACGCGGATACAATATGTTTCTTGAAAGAGAAAAGCTCAAAACAAAAATGTACGAAACACCTGTGTCCGCAAAGATTGTAGGCTCTGGTGAAAGCAAGAAGGCCGGAAGCGCCGCACTCCGTTCCGCTGTTGGCGGTTCAATTGCCGGATTGCCCGGTGCTGTTTACGGTGTAGCATCCGCAAAATCTAAAACCACCGTCACGTTTTATGTGACGTATGAAGATGGGCATCACGGAAGCGAAACTGTAAATTCCGATTCTAGCCGGTTCTTAAAACTGATGAAAGTCTGTAAGGATTGACCCGGTACAAATAAAACCCCTTGCGCCGGGCTTTCAGTAGCCTTATGCGCAAGGGGTTTTGTTATGCGTTAGTTATTATTTCTTTAGCTGCCGGAATTTTCTCAGGGTGTTCCAGCAGCCATGCAATAAATCTGTCAATCTTGGCTCTTTCCTGTTCACTCATTGTGGCATATCCTCCCGATCGGTAAGTGTAGATGTTTATTTGATACGATTATACATCTTCTAGTTGTCAAGTCAATGTATTTTGAACAACTTCGTAAAAATCAAACGTTTTTTTCGCATCCATTACTTCACATCAGGGAAGCCAAAAATTGCGATGACAATGATTAAGAGCCACATTAAATTTAAGTTACCCTTTGCTTTGTAACATTCCGTTGAGCATGGAACGAAAAGGATTATCCGGTAAATCGTCCAGCACATTTGCTTTGACGAGAGCGTTCGTGCTGATGCTGTGCGAAACATTGTTTAGCTGCACAATGGCATCGTCCAAGTCTTTTACGGTTGCTCCACGCCGTTCCATTGACTGGAGGAAAGTTTTCACTTCTTCAAGAACGACAGGGTTTTCGACTTTATAGAATCCATTCGTAAAGTCCATCTTCTTCTCCTTTCACAGTTCTACAAGCTGTCCGTCAATGCGTTCGATGTTATCTGCCGGGTCGCGCCCATCGTCCAAGGCGGCTATGGCGCGTTCAAGAACGTTTTTTGCTTCTTCATAAGCAAACTTATCAGCATCGTTGTTTGCAAGGTTGTAGACCAGCTTTAAGGCGGTCTGGCGGGCATATGGAATGAGCATGGTGTCAATCTGATTCATACACTAACCCTCCCACGGTTTCGGCGTTTTGTTTTCGTTCGGTTCAGATGCGGGCATTCCGTCAATGATAATCATATTGTTACCTCCTGTTTTGATTGTTTTTTCGATGGTACAGTTATAACACGGGCTGCTGTTGGTTCTCCATAGCAGCTTTTTCCATTTTTTGGATTGTCGAATCCAGCAGTTTTGTCGGATTTTGTTGAAAGGGTGAGAATTTATGGATGAATATTTAGTAAGAACAGCTAAAGCATTAGAAATAGCTCGAATGCGTTCCGGATTGAGCCAGCAGAAATTGGCGGCACGGATGGGCGTGAATCGTGGCACGATAGCAAATTGGGAGCAAGGTCTGGCAGCTATTTCCCTTCCGATGGCTATGCGCTGGTTCACCTGCTGCGGCGTATCGGCGGCTCGATACATAGACGCTTGCATTCACCCAGGGCTACTGGAGCATCTGGAAGATGACCTTTCCGATTTGGAGAAACGGCGGATTCTCATAGATGCCATGATGGAATGTTCTTCCTATGAGATAGATGCCTTGCTGTACATCCGGTACGGAGATCACGGTTCAGACCACATCGGCGTTCTGACGGAGATTCTGGCAAACCTTCACACACCGCTCAAGGACAGGGTCGCTGTCTGTCGGATGGTGTCTGGTAGCTATGAGATGGCACAAGCCACTAAAACAGACCCAGACCCGAACGGAACCGCCCCAAAGATGGAGATTCTTTATCAGGCGCAGGATGCTGGAACGGAAGCAGCCATGAAGTCCAACGATTCCTATACCGTGAATCCCAATAACATAACTGGCTGATTGTCGAATTATCGCAGTTTTTGAAAAACATTTTGTCCGCGTTCGTCCACTTTTTGTACACGTTTCATGCAGATTAGGTATACCTTTACCTTGTCATTTCGTCCCCCATAGGCTGTAAATCGACAATATTCGCGCGGGACAAATAACGAATTAGCGTTAATTTGTTGCTTGTGATTGGTCGGCTTGTCAATCTGTCCCCCATCGTGCAGATTAGGTATCCCTTTTCGTCCACTTTTTGTACACCTATCCACAATTCGTCCACGTTTAATGTGACTAACGATGTACGGCTTTTCTCCGGCTACAGTCTTATTTAGCAAATGCAGAGTTCAGTTATCCACAAACTGGAATGGAAAAATAAAGAATTTGTTGAAAATTATCGTCATCGACTATTTAACGATGATATTTAACCTCTTGTTTATTTCTTGTTTAATATATAATAGGTAGACGGGGGACGAAATGACAAAGCATGGGGGACGTTTTGACAAGTCATGGGGGACGAAATGACGAGGATACGGGGGACAAAAAGACAAGCCATGGGGGACAAAAAACGTTGACACGTCCCCCCTATTTGTGATATACTGTTTTCAGACCATTAAAGGAAGTGAGCAGATGCCAAAAATATCAGACAACAACCTTGTCGAAAAAAGCAAATCCCTTGTTTGGGCGAAGTTCAGGGACTACACCGCAGGAGAACTTCGGTTGTTGGAGGTTTACCTATCAAGAATAAATCCGAGAGACCCAAGCAGCAGCCGTGTAGAGTTCACTTTGGCGGAATATAGGGAGCTTCTTGGACTGAAAAGCCTTGATGCACGAAGGATTGAACCGCAGATTAAGCACTTTTTAGGCAATACGGTTTCGATTCCTATTGACAAGGAGAAAGGAACGTTTGAAAGTTTTGTCTTATTCACGAGGGCAAAACTGGACTATGTACCTGAAACAAGGTCTTACGTTGTGGCAATCACTTGCAACCCAGACCTTCGATCCATCTTTTTCGACATTGCCGAAAGCGGATATGTTCGGTATCGGCTACGTTACACGTCACGAATGAAGTCACAGTACAGCATCTTGCTTTACTCGATTCTTCGGGACTGGTTGAATATGGACAACAAACCGCATGAAATCAGTCTGAAGAAGTTGAGAGAGCAGCTCGGAGCAATGGAAGCCAGCTACGATGTTTATAAGAACCTTCGCAAGCGAGTGCTTGATGTTGCGGTAGACGAAATCAATGCTGTGTCTGACATTGTTGTGACCTACGAACCAGTCCTTGTGGCACGAAAAGCTGTGGCGGTCAAGTTTAAGCCCAAAATTAAAGCGTCTGAGACGTTGATTGAGGTGCAGGCAAGCGAAGTGTTGACCGAACCTCAAAAAGCCGCCAAAAAGCCCCGCAGGAGCGGATATGAGGATTTCGACTGGTCTGTGTGTGACGAACTGGAAAAGCAAGACTGCATTGACGTGGCGAAGGTAGTTGAAAAGTGGATGAAGAAAGAGCATCCAGAAATCAAGCTGCCAAGACGCAGAGAAGCGGTTTACGACACGGTAAAGGCTGCGTATAATGACATTTTGTCTTTGGATAGGTCTCCGTTCCCGGACAGACCTGTTGGCTATCTGATTAGAAGCGTGGACAAGGCAGGTATCGTAGACAGATATATGCCAGCGTTCTATTCTATTGAAGCCTTACAAAAGTAGTTAGAATGAGCAGATGATACAGAAAGGAGCGAGAATGGGTTGGATTAGCGTAAAAGATAAGATGCCAGACAAGTACGTTCAGATTATCATTTATGATAAAGTGATGGGCGTTACTTTCGGTTATTATGGTGACTTCAAAGGCGAAAAATGGTATACAGATGATGTGTTGACGGATGCGTTCTATGGAAACAATAGTGAAACGCAACTGATTGATGATAATGTGTTATATCATGTAACCCATTGGATGCCGCTTCCTGACGAACCGAAAGAATAAAGAAAGAGTGATAAAATGGCAAAAATCATAGCTGTCGCAAACCAAAAGGGCGGCACAGGAAAGACCACAACAAGCACCTGTATGGCTGGTGCGTTGCAGTTGCTTGGTAAGAAAGTCTTGTTGGTGGATTGCGATGCACAGTGCAACGCAACGGACACCTACGGCGCACAGACAGAGGACGTATGCACCCTATTTGATGTGATGACCCGGCAAGGCACGGTAGAAGAAGGGATTCAGCACTGTGAAGCTGGTGACATTCTGCCGTCTGATAGTGCATTGAAGGACATTGACGAGCAGCTTGTCCGGGACATGGGCAAGAACTTCCGGCTACGAGAAGCCCTTGAAAACGTGTCTGAGCAGTACGATTACATTGTGCTGGACACTCCCCCGCAGCTTGGCCTTGCGCTTGTGAACGCGCTGATCGCCGCCAACAGCATTATCGTGCCCATCACAGCAGACCGTTACGCACTGGCTGGTTTGAGCCAGCTTTCGCAGACCATTGGTGACGTTCGCAGATATTTCAACCCGACCTTGAAGATTGAAGGTCTGCTTCTGAACCAGTACAAGAGCCGTGAAAACCTGTCAAAAGAGGTTGTGGAGCAGCTCCCGGTGATTGCACAAAGCATGGGAACAAAGCTGCTTGACGTGAAGATTAGACCGTCTATGGGCGTTCGTAAAGCGCAGGCAGAGCGGCACAGCCTGTTTAGCGGTGACACGGCAAAGAGTACCAGCGCAGAGGATTTCAAGGCGTTGGCGCAAAAAATTGTAGAGGGGGATAAAAATGAATGATATATACCCGCACCTTGTAGGAATGACGTGCATCGAAGATATAAGACGGGTTTATTTCTTAGATCTTGGTGTTTCATTTAATGAATTGTCGGATGAAGAAAAAGAGCTTGCGTATAATTCTCAGCAATACCTCGCTGAAAAATACTGTGAAAAACTGAAAGAAAAGCTTTCCGAGAATCAGTGGGCGCAGTCGAAGCACAAACTTCCAAATGAATCAAACAAATACGTTATTGGATTTAGTGAAGACGAATACGATGTAGAAATCGTAAGATACGAAAGAGGTCTTAAAAAGTGGATAGGCAAAGATGGGAAATTGCACAACATTACACATTGGAAGTCTTTACCGGCTGTACCAGACCTCGAAGATGAAGATTGGGAGGAAGAGGAATGAAATCAACCAGCAAAAAATCCACAGGCTTGCTTGGCGGGTTTGATTTCCAGCCTATTTTTTCGGAACAGACATTAAGCCGAAGTGAGCCAAAGGAAGAAGAAGTAAGCCAAGCAAAGCCGAACGAAGCCACAGACAGCCGTACACGGCCTAATGAAGCACAGTTAAGCAATATTAAGCCAAAGCAAGCCAAAGGCAGCGAAACACAGCCAAACAATGCCGTAGTAAGCGAAAGTAAGCCGAAGAAACTGAAACAAGCGAAAGAAGTTCAACGTCTTATCGAACAAGGCGATGTTCCCGGCGCACTAGAAGAAGCTGGTTTGACAAAGAAAAAAATCCCAATGCCGGAATCGCATCAGGGAGTTGCAAGCGGTGATGGCAAGCGTTCAAAGCGCATCACCATCCTTATGAGCGAGGAAGAACGCAAGTACATCAACCGTGAAGCGCGGCGACATGGTATGACGATTGGACAGTTTGTGTACGCTCTGGCGGTTGCAGCGGCAGAGGGGAAGATTGAATTGGAGGATTTCTTAGAGGATTGACGATAAAAGTTAAGATTTAGGAGGAAATATGTGGGTAAGTATTATTGATGAACCAATTCCAGAATACTTCAAAAACGGGAGATCGTATCTTTTGAGTTTATATTTTCATAAACGTTATGGGTATGAGATTAAGAAAGAAACGGATGTTGTTATTGTATTTTGGGATAATTCATGCGGTTGCTTTCGTGAGACCACAACAAAGCTGGAAATTGATTCGAGAGATATTTCAGAATGGTGGGAAGACATTTGATAAAAGCTGAGATTTAATGATGGGTTTTAAGGAGAATTATAATGGGCAAGTATGTGAAGCGAGAAGATGTCTTAAAAAAGCTAAAAGATGTATCAAAATTGGCAGACGGAAAATCTGGAAGAGCGGTGATTGCGTTACTTAGAGCATCTTTGGAGAACATTCCGTACATTGTGGTTGAAGAAGAAATTAAGCAAAACGATAAAAACTAAGTTCTAAAGTTAAAATAGAAAAACCCCTGTGTAGCCGCTACGACCGCACAGGGGTTCTTATTTACTTATCAGCAATGCAATCCCAGTAGAGATATGCCTTGCCATCTGCGGCATCTACGTCCTCAAGGAACGCCTTTGCCATGTCAGCGTAGAAGCCAGGAGTGTCAACGGACTGACGCTTTGCAACCTGACAATAATCCGAGTACATCATGTTCATGACAGCCCAGAAATCGTTTGGGTCGCAGGTGATATTGCGCTGCTTGGCAACATCCTGTGTCTGTTCCAGCGTCCAGTGACAGCCTTTCGTGCCATCAGCGTTCACCATGCTGTCGCACCATTCCTCCGCTTCATCGTGGGTGAGGTGCTGGCGTGGCATCTTGATGGAGCGGCTGTCTGCGCCGCCACGTTCGTACTGTCCCGACCGCTTATCCCAGTCGCCGTTTTGTGAGAAGCCGATTTGCGGCATCTTGCGTCCATACTCTACGTCAGGGTAGCGGGGGATGGGGTATGGGTCAATGTGGCGGTTCTCCTCCTGCGGATAATAGGGATAGCGGTCGTTGCCACCTTCAAGCTTACGCAGACGGCGTTCCATCTCACGCTCCCTGCGGTCACGCTCTTCCTCAAGGCGGTCACGTTCCGGCTCACGGTTTTTGTCGTGGTCACGGAGCATCATCATGCGGCGAAAATTAGTCTTGCCCATAATCTATACCTCCTCAAGAAATAGATGCGGGTGCGCCAGCGTGTGAGCGGCAGAAGCAGCCAAGATATTTGAACGTGCCGGTGCCGGTCGCAGACGTTGCCACACGAGTAGCATAGCGGGTGCGGGTGTGGATGCTCTCAGCGGTTGCCTGAGCGCAGTTGCAGTCGGTCAGAGGGTATGCGGTCGTACCTGCGCCGATGGTAATGACAACAGGGGCGTTGATGGTGGTCGTGTCCGGGATGCTCTGGGCAACCACGATGCAATACTTCTCTCCGTTCTGGTATGCGCCAGCAGGGATATTGATGGTCAGCGTATCGTTGGCGAACGTGACCGCCTGACTGATGACCAAGTGGGAGCAGAGTTTGCAGCTTGTTTTGCAAGCCATAATGTTTTCCTCCTAAAAAATCAGGGGCAGAGGTGTCTTACCCCTGCCCCGATGGTTCACCCGGTGTTATCGGGGAGTGTGTTGGTTAGCAGCAGCCGCAGCAGTTCACGCCCACGTTAGGGTTTGCCACCTGATAAGCGGGAATCGGACGAGGATTGACCCGGTTCAGGATGGTATCAGTCTGCTGGGACATCACGGTGGTCAAAAGCGCATTCTGACGATCCTGAGAAGCCGCGAACTTCAGGCTCTGGTTCTCAGCGGTCAGAGTGGCAATCTTGTCCTGCGTGAAGTAGTCCATCATGCTGCGGAAGTTGGCGTTGCAGTTGTCGATAACTGCGCGGGCGTTGTCTGCGATAGCCTGACGGGTAGCGCAGTCCTCCGTTGCGATGGTGTACTTCAGGTCGCCGATCAGCTGCTTGTTCTCGCAGCAGCAAGATGCCAGCTGCGTGGCAAGTGCGGTCTGGCCAGCCTGCCGTGCGTTGCCCTCCTGCATGATGGCAAGGTTGATGGCGTTGTCGCCATTGGACACGCTGCGTTCCAGACCGTTCACGAGCTGTGCGTTCTGGTAGCCAAGCTGACAGATGGCGCTGTTCACACCGGCAAAGCCGTTTGCGATGTTGGTGTTGACGCCGTTCATCTGTGCCAACTGGTCATACCCCAGAGAGCAGATGCCGCTCTGGATGCCCGCCAGAGAACGGGAGGTATCCTGCTGGTAGAAGCCCTCAGACAGAGCCGCGCGGGTGTCTGCACCGCCCTGCCCGGTTGCGCCAGTGCCGACCAGATAGGGGATGTAGGCGTTCATGCCGTTGTCACCACCGTTCCGGCCATAGCCGTTCGTGCCCCAGCCGAAGATGATAGCGAGGATGATAACAGCCCACAGACCTTCGTTGCCGAAGAATCCGCCGTTGTTATTGCCGCCGTCCTGTCCAGCCAGATAGCCAGTTGCAAAATCGTCCATAACAAAACTCCTTTCAGTTTTGCGTTATGCTATCCCACCGCCGTATGCGATGGGCGAAGCCAAACAAGTGCGGTTTTTGTCAAGTCCGCAAAACTGAGAAGCGTTTCGCTTAGAGGGATGCTTATTTTAGGATTATTAAGTCAGCTTGGATGGTTGTCTTTTTCGTCTTTTGGGTCATCCCAATTTTTGCTGGCAGCACCGAAAATGAAGCCAAGCATTAAAGGAACCCACATTTTTTCATTGCCACACAGATTGTTGATGTCAAAATCTTTTTCGGAATGGCTGCTTTCAAAATCATCCATTGTAAAGCCTCCTTACTTCGGAAGCGTCAAATTCAGGACGCTTGCCAGCTGGTTCAGGTCGATGCCACGCTCTTTGGCGAGGTTCTGCGCCATCGTTCGGAGCTGTGCTTCGTTCTTGCCCTGAATCAGGTTCAAGCCCTGCATGATGGGAGCATTCTGCCCGCTTAACTGCTGGATAAGCCCCATTGGGTTTTGTCCGGCGCGAGCCAGATTTGCCAGCTGCATGATGGGGCTGTGAGTAATCATATCAAACGGAGAGGGCATCGCTTATTCTCCTTTCTTCGCTGCGGCAGCTGGTTTAGAGAAGCTCTTCTGCCACTTTTCCAGTTCATCCAGCCGATGCACAAGGGCGTTATACTCTTCAATGGGCACATACTGCTGTGTCGGTGCAGCGGTCTGCTGTGCCTGTTGTGCTTGTATTTGCCGCCATGCTTCCGGGCTGTAGAACTCCTGCACATAGGATTCGCAGGTGTCCGGGTTGAGCCGTTTGCAGTAGATCACGCCGCTGCGCAAATCTGGGCAGTAGGTCGGTCTGCCGTACAGGTCTGACGGTATCGCCAAAAACTCTTCTCTGCTGGACACAGGTCTGCCAAGCAGCCAACCGCCATCTTGTGCTGACTGCTGAACAGGCTGCTGCCCATTCATCGGCTGCGGACGCTGCGGTTGCGCCTGTTGCATCTGCGTGTTGGGCAGGGGAGAGGCAAGCCCAACTGTGCCCATACCGCCGTAAGGATTGACAGGCTGCTGCGGAACGTAGGGCGCTCCGGGTGTCGGATAATAGCTCATAATACATCCCTCCTTGTGCTCTTAGTGTACCGCATCAGCAAAAAGCGAAAGACAACGAAGGTATAACGAAGGACAAAAAAAGAAAAGCGCCCACGCGGAAAAATCCGCATGAGCGCTTAACTGTAAAGATGCACACATTGAAGTGCAATGCTAAAATATCACATCATCCAATATATGGCAATGCTTTTGACAAAACTAGTGCGAATAAAACAAAATCCACCAGCCTAAAGCTGATGGATTATAAGTGAGCGAGTAATCGCCCCGCCACCGAAGTGGCAAAATTGCGTCTCCCGCATGGTACGCACTATAAGTAGGCGCGCGGGAGACTGGTCAGTTGTACAAATATCCGCCCTAATGCGCTTCTTCGAGAGGCCGGGCGGATTTGTTGAGATTATTATACCACAATCCGTGCAAAAAGAAAACAGCGTAACCGTGATGGCTGGAACCCATCAGGATTACGCTGTAGACTGAGCCATATAGAACTAAACCTCTAAGTAAGATATAATTCTAAAGGCACTTAGCACGTTTATATTATATCACACATCCAGCATTTTTTCAATGCCTTTCAGCCTGTAGCCTATCGCCGTCCGGCTGTAATGTGTCTGCGCTGCAATGTCCGGCAGTGGAAGCCGCTCAACGTACCGCAGTAAGGCTATCTTACGGTCTACCCTCCCAAGCGGTGCGTTTTTGATGGCGGAGGTCATCTGCTGTCGGTCAAGTCCTTGCAGCGCAGTGGGCAGCACTACACGAGCCGCTGCCACGGGCAGCACCGAGCCAGAAAGGCTGCGGAAGCTGCCCAGCGTTGCGCACCATATTGCCAAGCACGGCAAAATGGTATATTTTCGTGAGGTCAAGAAAACGTGCGCAGACCATTTTCGTGATGTCACGAAATTGCTCTTGTGCGGCGAACATCTCGGTGACGCCACCGAGATGGCGGTATGTAGTGCTTGCCATGATATCCTCCTTACTGCTTTTGCAGCGCTGCTTTCATGCGGTCAAAGAAAAACTGGATCACGGTGCCGATGGTCTCATCGGTGATGGCCCACGAGATAAATCTCCCCCACTTGCTGGCGCTGAGGGCCGTACGGAGCATCTGCGCCACCCACGCCTTGCGTTCTGCGCCTCTCTTGGTGCCCTGAATATCGTGCTCTGCCTGCTCGATCAGGTCGAGCACAGTGCCCTTGACAGCCGCGCCATAGCCCAGCCGGATGCAGCCCAGTGCGTAGAACGCAAAGCCGCCCAGCATGAGCATGAGGGCCACAGGGGCGGGAAGAGCGGTCAAAATGTTATTGATTGTTGCCATGTATTACTCTCCTCTCTCTTTTTCAAGGTCTGAAATGCGGTGGTTTGCCACCTTCATCTGCTCTTCAAGCACCGGGATGCGCTGAGCGAAATTGTTGTGTGTCCGGACTTCCCGGGTCAGCTCTTCCAGCTTGGTTTCGGTCACAGCCTGCTGCTTGTCCAGTTTGGCATCCATGCTCTGGGCGGTGTGGTTGTTAGAGACGACCACGCCGATCAGGCTCAGACCTCCGGTGATAATGGCTACGATGATTGCTTCGCTCATGCGCCCTCCCGAAGACGGGTCAGACCCTTCTTGCGGATGATTTTCGGGTAGTTGAGGGTGGTCACGTTGAGGTCAACGTTGCCGGAGATGCCCGGCACGCTGCCCTTGCTGGTGTGCTGGTGGGCATTGTACTTGAAATCCACCTTTGGGGTCTTGCCGGTGTAGTCAGCAAGCCATACGTCCCACCGGGAGGACAGCCTGGCCATATCCAGTTTGTATTTGTAGCCGGTGTAGGTGTAAAGTTGGGCATAAAAGCCCATCTTTTCCACCTGTTCCAGCGCGTAGGCGGTGAGGTTGGTGAGGTCGAGGGTGCTCATGGGTTTGAGCTTGTTTTCCTCCACGTCCACCGCGAGGGGCAAGGTCAGCTCCTTGCCGTACACCGCCTGCCGCACGAGGGCAAGCTCTGCATCGGCCATTGCTTCGCTGGTGGCGTAGGTGTAGTAGTACACGCCCACGTCCAGCCCGGCAGCCCGGGCGTTGCGGTAGTTGGTCTCAAAGGTCGGGTCGATGTACAGGCCGTCTGCCCGCTTGGAGAGCTTGCGGTTGGTGGATACCGTCTTGAGCATGGCCCCCTTGTAGCCCGCCGCCGCCACCTGTGCCCAGTCAATTTCACCCTGATACCGGCTCACGTCAATGTACCGGTAGGGCGGTTCCCCTGCCCACCCGGTCACGGTGTCCACAGTGGGCACGTCCGGTGCAGGGGCAGGCTCTTCCTTGTTGGCGCTGTCACCGGCAGCGTGGGAAAGGGCTGAAAAAATATCCCGCAGGAAGTCAAGCATTACTTTCCACCTCATAAAACCCCTCCTCCGTCAGCTTTGCCAGCACGGCATCACGCCAGCGGGCAGGCACGTTGTCGATGGTAAAAGCGCCGTCAAAGCGGTGCAATTTGATTTGGGTCACATAAAACAAAACCATAACATCCTCCTTTACTTTGCGGCCAGCAGGTCGAGCATAGCCGCTTCCAGAGCAGCAAGGCGCTCTTCTGCGGTGGGCAGCTGTGCCTTTTCCTCTGCTTCCTTGCGGGCCTTTTCCTGCGCAGCCAGCTCTTCTGCGGTGTAGCGGATGTACCGCATCACCGGCACTTCCTCATCCCAGGCGGGCTGAGGGTCAACACCGGGCACATCGATGACCTTCCAACGGTCACGGCCCCCGTTGGGGTAGGTCTTGTACTCGTAGTGGCTGACCTCTTCCACACCTGCCACAGCATCGTGGTGGATGGTCTGGGTCTCGGGCTTGAGGTAGCCTTTCGTCAGGTCGGGGGCTTCGATGGGGTTGCCGTTACTGTCAATAATTTTCATGTGTGCTCCTTTCGGTTATGCTACTCTGCGCCATATGTACGAGGAGTAGTAGGGGTTGAGAATGTCCATAGGCTTGCCTTCACCAACAGATGACATGGAAAGTTTGTTTGCGCTTAATAAAGCGGCCCCATCTCTCACTCCACACGGCCCATACGGCATGTTACCTACTTCATCGCTCCAGGCTTCAAACACGTGATAGTGTGCAGCTATCTCTGGAACTGTTTGCGTGTGCGTCGCGCTACCACCCGTACTCCCTGCCGGGTAGGCATCGGAAGCGCCCATGATAAATTCGCCCTCAATTCGTTCCCATGTGCCGCCGTACAGCTCGGCAGGGCTGGTTGCGTTTTCGCTGATGTACAGACTGCCCACGGGGTGGTCTCGCTCGACTACCGCCGCAAGAACTTGCTGATAGATAGCATAGGCATCAGGGCCAATGCCATTTTTGATTTCTCCTAGTGCCATTGTTTCTCCTTTCAGGCAGTACGAAGCCAAGTGTAAGTAAAGTATGCCGGGGGGCGGACGGTAGTGCTACGACCATAAATGGAATTGGAACGAGAGGCATCAAATCCGAAGGGCGCACCGCCGGAGGGAATACCGACATCTGTTGAGATGCTGTTATAGTTATCATCTCCGGTAGTGATGCCGTTTTCGTAGAAAGCTCCTGTTATTTTATTAGCTGAATTGTTGGTAAAGCCATCTCGAAGTGCGGCAATAAACGTACCTTTAACATTCGGCAAACCTGCCTCAACCGTCGTACCAGCCGGGTGCGTGTCGCTTGCACCCATTAACACCCTATCTTGCGCAATCTTTTCCCACGTGCCGCCGCCAAATGTCACAGCCGGGTTTTCCGGGCTGATGGTCTGATAGATACTGCCTACGGGATGTGCCGCAAGCAGGAAGTTGGAATAGATGGAGCCGTTACCATAGAACTGACCGCCATACTTGATGGGATACCACCGGGCGGAAATTTCCGCAGTCGGAATGTTGTGTGCACGGATACGGATAGCTCCGGTTCGAGTTTCGGGGTTTACAAGCATAGCTTTACCGGCTACGTCTGCGCTTGCAGGGTCGATGCTGACAGATACCACAGTCGTGGACGTAACATCCGCTGTAATATCGATGTAATGCGGGTACTCTGCAACTTCTGTGTCTGTTTGCCACCCCGTGATCGGAATGGAAAGATCATGTGGAACGACGGAGTCTGCTTTGCCTGCCAGAGCGTCACCGGTAGCCTTTGCGTCGGCAGGGGCGTTTTCGATGGTCAGGGTCTTATCGGTATTGGCCTTGGCCCCGGCCTCTTCCGAGTATTTTTTTGCATTGGCTTCACTGGTTGCAGCGGCAGATGCACTGGATGCAGAAGCATCAGCAGACGCAGCGGATTCGCCAGCTTTTGCGGTTGCAATTCCAGCCTGTTCAGTGGCAATAGCAGCAGAAGCAGAAGCCCCGTCCGCTTCCCTCTTTGCATTGGCTGCGCTTGTCTCCGCGCTCTTTCGAGCCGCTTCGACTGATTTAATCCAGTCCTCTTCTGTACCAACATATCCATACTTTACAGCAATGGCATAGGCGCTATAAGGGCCGATTTCAATTGTTTTGCTCATTCAAACGTCACCTCCAAAATCCCAGAGCCGTTGTCTTGCATATTTATTTCGGTCAAGCTGTCACTTTTAACCATATAAAGCACGCCGTTTTTCTGTTCAAAGTTCATCCAACCGCCTTTATTAGCGCTTTGTTCTGCAAGGCGAGCGCTTTCAGCGGAGTTTTCGGCTTGCTTCTGCGACTCTTGTGCGGACGTTTTGGCGTTTACTTCGGACAGTTTTGCATTCAGCTCTGCTTTTTCAGCGGCAATTCTTGCAATGTCAGCGCCTGCAACATCTGAAAGGGTGTTCAGCGTTTCAGCATTCATAGGAGTGCCTTCAACGATAGGCTCGTCGTTGCGAACCAGTGTGACAATTTCTGATGTGCCGTCAGACTTTTTCATTGTCCATCGGTTTGGGTACTTTGCTTCTCGGTCAACAAAGTGCATAGTAAGGTTCACCTCCACAGACCGGCTCTGAGCAGTAGATTAGATGGTTATTGGCTATTGTTTCGATATCAAGTAGAATTTCTTCGACCTGATTGATAACCGTATAGTGCAGGTAATTGAGGGAAGCGGGGGTTTCGGGGGTATCATTCTTGCCGCTGCACAAAGACCGAATTGCTTTGATATTGGAAAGCCAACGAGAAGCATCCGAGACAGTCAGGTATCCATTTACATCCCAATCAATTTTTACTGAAACAGATGCGTTCAAGATGGACGCGATCTCTTGGATTCCGCCTTCGATGCGGTTATAGTCCATGTAGCTCAGAGCGCCCTTCATACCAGCGGCCCATTCTGCCTGCTCTTTCTCTGTCCACGTTCCTGCCTTTGCTTTCAATGCAAGCGCCTTGACTTGCGCAATATCATCATCGGTTCTGTCTATGATCCACCGGGTCAACGAACATCAGCTCCTTCCAAGAGATACCCTTCGACCGTCCCGTGAAAACAGCCGGAATACTGATAAGAAAAGCTCGTAGTCAACAGTACAGAGGAATAGCCAAACTGGTGATGAACAAGAACATAGTCCAAAGCGTCAAAATGTGGGCTTGCACGATATTTCAATGTGACCTTGCGGCGGTTAGAAAGCACTTTGTATGCTTCTGTCAAAATATTCTTGCTCTGGCTGAGAACGCTTTGAGACAGCATTTCATTGCTAACAGTCTGCGTTGCTCCGCTCCCTGTTGGGTTTTCTGGGTAAGAATACGTTTTGCTCGTAGTGCTTGAACCATCGGAAGATTTTACATCAATCGAACAAGTCACATTTTTCAAAGGGGAAGAGAACGCAATCTCAGGCCAGTTGAAGTTGTTGACAATGTCGATTTCACCGGAAAGGTTTGCTTTTGCAGTGGAAATGTCAGGAATGCGTCCAATTACAATCACACCTTCTCTGGTTTGATATATTGCCATACCAGCTGCGTTAGCAACCATCTGCAAAATGTCAGAGTCCTTATAATTGCTTTTATCCTGGCTTGTAATATCTGTGCTATAATTTTTCAGCTCTTCGGAAATCTGAAACGTTGCCACGTTGTCGCTCAGAAGTTCCAACGCATCGTAGGCCATCTCATAAAGAGTGCCATACATTCTTCCCGTGTAGTTGGAGACCATCAGATAGCCAAAAGCATCACGGGCCGTAAAGCTAGCTTCAATGCTATTAGAAGGAACACTCCACTCAGACAAGAAGAACTTACCACCAGTAATCCATTCTACCGTTCCGTCCAAGTCCATGCCGTACTCCACAGAGATAGGCTGGCGCTCATACAGGTATTTGTAAAGGCCTTCCGGGTTGATCGGATTCCACTTCTGCGTGCTGTTATCCACCGTAAAAGTGATGCTGTCATTCGGGAGTTGACCGCTGATCGGGTCTCTTGCGGAATCGTGCTTGTACGAAAAAATATCTTTCTTCTCAAACACAATAAACTGGCCCAGCTTTATTTGCTCAACTCTTGCACGGCGATTTTCCAAGCACCACGACAAGATTTGAATAGAAATGGAATCATAGTTTGCAATCTCAAAGTCAATGTCAGTGGTGATAGAGGAATTATCCGACACTGTTTTGGTGGATACGACTGTGCTTCCAGAATACGCGGTCAGCTTGAATCTTGTCGGCCATTCATTGAACGTTGACGACCATGTGATGGTAATGCCAGGAATGGTCACGGTATGAATTTTGCTGAACGAGAGTGTAATAATCGGGTGGTTTGAAGTTGAAACGCAATTTTCACTAACATAACCAGCCTCCTGAGATTTTACGCTTCTATCAGGCAAGGTATAATTACCGTCCAAAACAGTGAAATTTAATTCACCAGTAGAATATTTCGTATAAGTATGTGCTTCACTGTCAACGATAGAAGATACATTGCTGAAGAACGTTTCGCCATTTGTGCTAGGAATCGCGTCTTCTTGCAAACCCGGTTCTGTAACGCCATAGGTGATGCGTACAAACATCTCCGGCACAAGCGTTTCGGAAAACTTGTCAAGCCACTTCTGAGAAGGTTGTACCATAGGCTATACCTCCACAAGCGCAATCGAACAATTCGTAAAGCCCATCACATTACCGGTTTTAGGCCCGCGCCGCCACATACCAGATGTTCGGTCTGAAACATACATCTGCCGCGTGTCGTATCCAGCCTTTGCCTGGTTATAAAAGCGAACGGTACAGTAAAACCGTGTCGTGAACAGGCTGAGAATAGCGGCCCACTGTTGTGCGGTAAGGTAGTTCCACTTCAGGGACACCTTTGCTACATCATGCCGCACAACAGAGCCGACTACTTTGCCTTGAACGTTTCGTCCAGAATCCACGATGGTGCTAGTGGTCGCTTCGTAAGAAGAAGGTTCCGGCAAGTCTACGCCATTTACCGTTACCAGTGCTGGAATTGCCATAAACCGCCACCTCCTTAGTAGCTGTAAACTTCACTGCCCATCAAAGACTGCCCACGGGCGTTCTGCCGCTTCTCAACGGATGCTGTAATCTGCTTTCCGTCAAGGTAAATTTTGAGTTCCTTGCCACCGGTCAGTTCGTCACCATACCGCTGGAAGATGTCGAGGAATGCGTTGTAAGTGCCATTGTAGACAGATTCACGAATTTCCTCTTCGTTGATGTTGACGTTTACACTCGTTGTGCCGCCATAAGAACCGGAGGACGTGCCGTTGTTTTTATCCCATTCTTTCGTTCCGGGGTAAGAACCATTTTTGTACTTTTCCAGCAGTTCCTTGTACTGCTGTTCGTAGTTAGTTGGGTCTTTGGAATCGTCAAAGCTGCTATTGGCCGCTTCTTGACGTTTACGCTGGCTTTCCGCACGACTACTCGCAACATTGTCAGCCCAATCATAAAGAGGGTTGCTGATATGCCCCCATTTATCAAAGGGATTAAAGAAATTGCGTGCGTCAATTAAAGCATTTATTCCAGCAACAATGCCTTGAATTGCAGTTCCAAGAACGCGGAGAATCCCCTCAAAAACAATCGAGAAGAAATCGCCGATTCCATACCAAAGATTAGACAGGAACGAGGCGATGCTCTTGTTCTTATTGGCAAAATTGACAAGAGCGCCAACCAACATACCAATCAGGGAAATAACAAGCATGACAGGGTTGGCATCCATCGCAATGTTCAAGCTCGTCTGAGCGGATGTTGCAGCAACAGCAGAAGGAACGAACTGACTGATAAGGCTTGATGCCATCCCAGCAATGTTGTTCCAAACGCTGCTCAATCCCTGCGTCAACCACTGTAAGCTGTTGTTTGCGATAGCTTGAATCTGTTTCTTCTGCTCGTCATTCATAGAGCTGTAGAAGAACGATGCAGCCCATTTGCCAAGCGTTTCAAGGTCTCCGTTAGAAATCGCATTCCACAGAGTGCCAATGCTGCCAAAGAAATCAGATTGTAAACTCTGGTCAATCTGCTGCCACTGGGTATCGAGACCGTTCAAGAACCCGGTAACATAGTTAGTCGCCTGAGTAGAACCAGCGGCAATCAGCTCGTTGCCTTTTTCCTGCACAGCGTCTACAACGCCCTGCATAGCAGTGGTGACGTAGGAGACAGCAGCAGTGATACCGTTTGCAAGGCCCTGGTCGATGTAACCGCCAATCTCCGCAAAGACCGTAGAAGGGGAGTGGATGCCGAGCACATTCTTGACCTTATCAATGACTGCATTGCCAACATTTGCAACAGCGTTTTTGGCCGTTTCAATCATATTGTTCACGCCATCAATAAGACCCTGAATCAGGTTCTTGCCAATATCAAAAAGGCTAAAATTGTCAAATGCGCTCTTGATTGCAGAAAGAATTTTTTTCGCAGTTTCAGTTACGCTAGAGATAGCGTCAGTGATACCTTTCTTCAATCCGGCGATAATGTATCCGCCTTGTTCAGCCATTACGGTAGATGGGGAATTGATTCCAAAGGCAGACTTAAAGCCATTGATAAACGGATTGAACACATTTTCAACAATCCAAGAAGCAACATTTGTGATTGCGTCTTGAATGCCGTAATAAATACCGTAGACGATATTCAGGCCAACATTATCGAACGGCCCCTCTGCTACTTTCTCTTCAAAATAATCGGCAATTCGAGAAACTAGACCACCCATGAAGTCGAGCGCTTCAATGAACGCTTCGCCAAAGAAACGACCTATGGCTTGAGCTAGCCCGGCCCAATCTACAGAAGTAACGGCTCTAATAGCAAAGTCAACGAGGTCTTGGCCGAGCTGGTAAGAGTCTGTTCCAGCCAAGAAATCAGAAACAGCGTTAATGCTATCAGTGATAAAGTTAAAAAGAACTCTTGCAAGCTTTTCAATCTCAACATTTTGAAAAGCATCGGAAAGCTTATCAGTTAATTGCTTCCCAACACCAGTCCAATCTACTGTTGCTATCCAATCTGAAAGTTCGTGAAAGAATCCAGAAAAGCCATCAATAAAGGCGTTAAGCACAGATGTCCAGTCAAGCTGAGACAGGAAACCGCCAAGAAGCTCAAACTCGATAATGAATCTGTCCGCAAGCAATCGACCAAACAAATCCCAGTCTACAGAATCCACGAGCCCGTTAATGCCATCTGCAAAAACTGCTCCAAGCGAGGCCCAATCAACAGAATGGATGGCATCATAAATCATGCCCATAAGTTTATTTAGCTGTTCACCAATTTGGGTTCCGATTTGAAAAGAATCGAGAGATTTTAATTTCGCCTTAATCTCATCAACAACGCTTCCAGCATAATCTTTGAACATATCATATTGGGAAAGGTCAACATCACCGAGCAGATTACCAGTAGCGCCGCCACCAGAACCGGAAGAACCAGAGTTTTGTGAAGGGTCGATAATGTTTAATTCATCAAAACCCATCGTATAGTCTTTGGCTGCTTTTGCTGCCGATTTTGTAGCATCGGCGGTGTCATCCATAGCGTTGGCCACGCCACCAATATCTTTCTGTGTCTTGCTAAAATCGGTAAATTCAATTTTCTGTCCGAACGCAGATGCAAGAGAGACCACAAATTCTTTGATAAGGTCAACTGCCGCAATCAGAACGGGGAGAATCGCCTTAAATGCGGGATAAAGAAGCTGACCAACAGCCTTTGCGAGCTGTGAAATTTCAGACTTCAAAATGCGTACCATATTGGCGGGGCTATTAATGGTCTGTGCAAGGTTGCCCTGCACATTGGCAGTCTGCTTCATAATGGCAATATAACGAAGAACCGCCTTATCTGCCTGAGACAAACTAGAAACCTGTTTGTTAAATCCCAAAGCAAGAAGTTCCTGCTGTAACCGTGCCTGAGACAGATCAACGCCCAAACGGCAAATAGGCTCAAGTTCTCCAGAGATAGCAGAAGCAATTGCGGTAAAGGTGGTAGCAGTATCTTTATTCCAATAGGACGATTCGTCATAGGCAAGTTGAGTCAGGTTCTTGGATAAGATATACGCTTTATCGCTTGCTAGACCGAACGAAGTTGCAAGGCTTTGGAGCGTAGCAATATTTGTCATTGCTTCTGTCGGGTCGATGCCAAGCAGAGACTCCATCTTATTGATAAGCTCTGTTGCTTGACCGCTTAACTCGCCCATTGCGTTATTGAACAAGTCTGTTGCTTCATAAAAGTCATTGAACTTAGTAACGGCATTAGCAAGATAAGTGGCAATAGCTTTCAGAGAAACTAGCTGTGCTGCACGTTTCTTGATGGTTTCTAACTGGTTTTCCAAACTTGAAAGACTAGCACTTGCTTTCTGGTTTGCCGAAGAAAAGTGGCTTGTAGAATTGACAGCACTTTTAATTTTAGATGGAAGCGAAGAAAAAGAGCGTCCTACCTTGTCCAGCTTGGAAGCGAGTGGAGAAATAGCGGATGCCACTTTCTTACAAACTTCCGCAAAATCATCAAGCGTTTTAGAGTCCAGTTTCTTTGTAATGCTTGGGATTTTAGCAATGGAATTGATTGCACTGCTTACGCTACGCAAACTCTTAATGGAAGAATCGCTAATAGAAGAAATAGGGGAAAAGCCGTTCTTCAAGCTGTTCATCTTGCTGCCAAGCCCGGAAAAATCCATGTTTCCAAGATTGACGGACAAAATTTTGTTCAAAGCATTAGCAACAGAGCGGATTCCTTTTGCACTTTGAGTAAGGTCTACATTAGCAAAACCGTTCATAAAAGACGTGATTTTGCTAAGACCGTCCAGCCCAGTAGATGCGGATTTAAGAGCGGAAATAGAAGCAGATAACTTATCAAGACTACTGCAAACCTTTGCCACGTTGCCTTTCGTCCGCAAATTAGAAATGGCGGTAGCGAGCTTGTCGATATTAAGCTCCGCACCGCTGGATTCCGCAGAGATTTCTACGGATAAGCTTGTAATATCAACATCAGCCATCACTACCACCATCCTTTTGCTCCATCATGGAGAACATCATACGTTTGATTCGCTCCTGTGCTTCCGCAGCACGTTGGTATTCATACTCTTCCTTCTCCTTTTGAGTAAGGGGAATCGGTCTATCCATGTACTTGATAGGTCTAGACCCTTTCTTTCGGAACATATTGCCAACCGTAGAGGAAAGCGCAGATGCCATGTAAAAGCCATTTCTCCAAGCTTCTGCATTGGCTCTGCGTTCTCGCAGCTCCTCTGCGTCACGATATACCTTAGCCAGCCAGACATCGCCGTGCCAGAACTGCTCGTAGGTCATGCCGATGGAGATGTAATAGGCTTCTACATCGTGGAACAGCTTGGAGAAGGAGAACGATTCTCCCTCTCCGTCTGATTCCTGAGATTGTGCGGTTACACAATCTCCCACGTTGCGTTTTTTGCGGTCTTGTCCTCAGTATCAGTCGCCAGCAGAGACTTGGAAGCATCCATGAACATTTCAAGCAGCGCAGCCATCAGCTCTTCCTTCTCGTCGATGTGGGCAAACATTTCGTCCACGACTTTACGCTTGATGCCACGATTCCGGGCGATAAACGCGCCGTAGAACAGGGCGCGGGAGTTGGACAGCAGGTTGGTCATCTGGGTGTACTGACCAATCTGAAAGCCTGCGCGTTCGGTGGCTTCCACGCTGTCACGGGTGAAAGTCAGCTCGTAAGTGTTCTTGCCATCGGGGGAATGAAAATTGATAACTTTTGCAGCCATAATAAATGCTCTCCTTTATAAATAGGGGCAGAACCAAATCCGATGTTCAGTTCTGCCCGGTTTGATTGATTTGTTTTTTTTTTTTGGTTTAACCGCCAGTGATAGTCAGAGTTTCGCTGAACTCAGGCTTCTTGGTAAAGATACAGTTGATGGTCATTTCCACGACCTCGTCAACACCAAAGCCAGACAGGCCAACCTGATGCATACCCTGCCAAGAAAAGCCGGATCCGTCCTGCATTTTCAGTGCGTAGTACTTGACGGCATTGCTTTCGGAAGTCTCGTCATAGCCAGCTTCCTTGACTTTCTTGTAGTCATCCTTGTTGTAGTTGGCGGTAAAGGACTTTGTGTCGCTCTGGATAATACCGAAGATGTTGACCTGCATGGGGTCAGATAGAGTGGTTGCATCCAGAAGGTTCGGCTCAGAGATCAGGTCGGGAACATCCTTGATGTCGCACAGCTTCGTCAGAGCGGTTGCGCTGTCGCCACAATACAGGGTGGTATTCAGACCGGAGATAGCAGTACTCATAGAATGTTTACCTCCTTAGTTTCGGTAAATCATTCCGTCCTCTCCGATTGTTGCCCCGTAACTGCAATCAATCCGATAGACGGAATTGTTGTACAGCCCATTCAACGGGGCAAACGATTTTCGATAAAAATTGAGCGGTTCCAATACAGAATCTACGATGCCCACAATGGAGCGTGCTTCTGAAATGCGTCCGCTGGTTTTGTTGGAATAGACACGCACACGCAGGGAAACAGCAGCGTACTTGCTTCGGCTGGCAGAATCCCGGTGAACCGGGAGGTTGCTGTTTTCCTCTATCTGTACACACGGAAACTTTTTGACGTTGCTGTCGTTGATTTCACCAGTAACAAAAATGCCGGGAACCTGTTTCCGAAGTTCGGTCGCAACAGCCGTAAAGATAGAGTTGAAATAATCAATCAACTATTCCAAACCTCCCTCCACGTTGCTTCGACTTGAGAAGCCATTTCCTCAACAGCTCCCCACATAGCCATAGCTGGCTCGTTGCCGCTGGTGTAATTCAACTGGCCTTTACCATCCACCTGTTTGACAGGCGTGCCAGCATTGCCGGATTCTCCGTAGTAGTACCATCTGCGGTTTGCGCCTTGCCCTTTGCCGTAGGAGCCATGCGCACCAACACCGGGCGGTAGTTCGCCGCCATATCCGTTGTGATGTGCGCCAGTGCCAAACTCGATAAAGGCGACCGCTTTGCCTTCTGCAACGATGGTGCAAGTCTTGTCTTTTTGGTTAATATGGCATTTCACGTCATTTGAGCCAGCGTATTCCGCATTAGCGAAACGCACCTTTGCGACTTCAAGCCCCAGCCACGAAAGGCGAAAAGCAAACGCTCTAGCTTTCTTGTTCAGGGTGGTCTTGTACTCCTGTATCTGACGTTCCGCATCACGGAGTCCGGCATCGCTCAACCTCACTTTAATTTTCACTTGTAGCCACCTCTTTTAGCGCATACAACGTGTCTGTAATATGCTCTGCGACTTTGACCACAGTGTAATTGAAGGGCTTTGAAATGTCCGTCTGAAACCAGACGTGTGTACCTTCATAAAGCGGTGTGTTGCGCTTTTTGCTGGACGAGCTGACAACGTAGCTATAATCCGTAAATGCTCCAAAAGGGTTTGCTTCCGCAGAACCAGTAGGGGGGCTGACATTCAGCATCAGCTTTGCGGGGTCGCTCCACGATTCGTATGCGGATTCGCCAGTCTCGTTTCCCCACTCGTCCACAACAGGCGTTTTCTCGCCAACTGGGTTTGAATACCACAGCGGGCGTTTATCCAGCGGACTACCATTAAACATCAGCCGATAACACCTACTCTCGGAACTACTTCGTTCAGCAGGGATTGCGCCACATCGGAGCTTTCCCACACACGAGTGATACCGTTATTGGTATAACTCGTCTGTCCGTTTGCGCCGATGTGGTTGTACAGTTCCGCTGCAATGCGTATCTGCAACGACTGATACTGCAAGGGTAACTCGTCCGGTTTGTTGCCGAAGGGGTAGCCCTGTGCAAATATCTTGTCTTTGGCGAAATCAAGCAGCAGGTCGAAGAGTGGGTAGTCCTCGTCCGTGATTTCACGGTCAAGTGCTGGGGCAATGTACTGCCCCAGCTTGACTGCCGCTTCGGAATACTGGTCTCCCATGCTGCTTTCCTCCTTTCGCCTTAGTAAGCCTTGATGCAGTACACAGCGTCCATGCGCTCAAAGGACGGCAGGACGATTTCAGAAACGTAGATGTTGGTGTTGACAGGATGCACAGTCTGCTCAGTGGTAACAGCAACGCCAGTATTCACAACGGAAACCTGTGCGTTGGAGATGCCAGCCATCAGGTCGGCTTCCTCAGGGGTGACAACATAGTACATATTGCCCAGAGAGCCAGAAGGAGCCAGCACGACATAGCCATCAGGCAGATACTTCTCAGCAGCTGCGGTTTCCTCCGGCTTGTACATCTTGTCGTACAGATGAATGCGGATGCCAGATGCGCTTTCGACAACAGAACGTGCCTCGGAATCGACAAGAACGGCGGTGGCGGTTTTCATAACCGTCAGGAACCGGTTCTTGATTTCATCCGCAGCAATCATCTTGTGGAAAGTGTTGGTGTTCATGTAGGCATCGGTGATAATCTCACCAGTGTTTGCCAGCACGGTGTTTGCGGCAGTGGTCATCGTGGCGATGGGGGTTGCGGTGGTGGGAGCGTCCCACTTCTCCTTAGTGGCCAGAGTCTTGTAATTGGACTGCTGCCAAGTGCCGTCCGGGTCATAATCGTAGACGTAACTCACGCCGTTGGACTCAATAGAGATGCCGGGCTTGCCAGTCTTAGGAGCCAGAAGCTGCCACACCATTCGCTCAGGCACAATGCGAGCACCGGTAATAAGCTGTGCGGTATCATCGTAGACACGATTGATAACGTCTGCCGCAAACTCCTGATTAGTAGCCAGAACAGAGATAATCTTGCGGCGGTCTTCCTCGTCAATGTGAGTGCCCTCACGGAAGAACGGCATATTGGTCTCGGTCATTTTGATGCCCTGACGAGTACGGAACGTAGCCTTGGTATCGAAAACGCTAGGCTTCAGCGAAACGCCAACGCCCTTGTGGCCACGCAGCCACTTCAGTTCCATGCTGACTTTCTTCCGAGCAGGGAACAGGGCATCGGAAGCATAAGGCTGCGCATTGGTCGGGTCATTCGTCCAATAGGCGGCAATCGCAGCGGGGGAGAAGATTTCATTCAGATTCAGTGCCATAATTTAGTCCTCCTTACTCGCTCTTTGCGCCAACATCAGTACGGCAGAAAACGGCGGGAACAGCCTTTTTCAGAGCGGCAATATCGTTTGCAGAATAGGTAAAGCCGGACAGCTTTGCCTTGTCCACATCAATAACGCCCTGAATCAGCAGTGCGCCATTGGGGTTGACGGCAGGGTCAACGGTGTGCAGCAGAATGCCAATGGCATCGGTAGCCGCATCAGCAGCACTTGTGCCAGTAGTGGCAGCGGCTTTCAGGCCAGTCTTTGCCATAGGATAACCAGCCGGAACAGCGTTGGTCTCCTTGACGGTAAAGGGAATGGCAACATAGGTATCAGCAGCCAGAATAGTGCTTTCAGGAGCCGATACCGGAGTATTGGTGTACTTCATGTTTTCCTCCTTAATGGAAAGCAGTCATTGCGTCACTCGATGCCTTGTTTGCGTCTGCACGCTCCTGTGCGAAGCGTTTAGCAAAGGCAACACCCGCGCTATCTGCGCTGTTACCATTACCATCCGCACCCGGAGGCGTGGGCATATCCTTCAGCAGAGAAGCCTTGTATGCGGTGTCGTGGGCAGTCATAAACTCCGACTGGAACTTAAACACCTTGTCCATGTCACCGTCAGCCAGTGCAGATGCAGCCTTGCCAGCCAGTTCAGCGTCATAACCCTGTGCAACGAACTTCTCACGGTAAGATGCAAGGGTCTTTTCCTTGACGAGGTTTTCCTTGTCGGCAGTCAGGGCTTCAATCTGCTTCTGCATCTCTGCCAGTTTGTCAGCCTGTTCCTGTGCGGCGTTCTCGTCATCGGTGCGCTTTGCCTTGAGCTGCTTCTTGTACTCAGCAGCTTCGCCATTGGCTTTTGTCACGGCGTTGCGCAGCTTCTCGACCTCTGCGCTAGGGTCTGCAACTTTTTCAAGCGCAGAAAT
>ENA-ORTU01000381-ORTU01000381.1-human-gut-metagenome-genome-assembly--contig:-NODE-381-length-56345-cov-6.026452_pt1 | contig 56345 bp, 53 predicted proteins | sample MGYA00241910_ERZ509184 | MGnify/ENA primary metagenome ERZ509184 (study PRJEB26280, sample SAMEA2338847) | human gut metagenome | biome: human gut; feature: human-associated habitat; material: faeces... | reverse complement strand
GCGAGAACTGCGGCGCCAGCTATCACATTGTGAACATCCCCCCCAAAAAAGAGGGTGTGTGCGATGTGTGCGGCGGCAAGCTCGTGCAGCGTAAGGATGATAACCCCGAGACGGTCCGTGACCGCCTGGCGGTTTATCATAAAGAAACAGAACCGCTCAAGGGTTTCTACGAGGCCCGGGGGATTCTGAAAACTGTGGAGGACCAGCCCACCGTGGCCGGAACGACGCAGGCGATCTTGGAAGCACTGGGGAGATAAGCTATGATCACCCTAAAGTCAGCTCACGAGATCGAAGCGATGCGCCTGGCGGGAAAAATTACCGCGGCTGCCCGGGCCCTGGCCCGGGAAATGGTAAAGCCCGGCGTAACAACCCAACAAATTGACAAGGCAGTGTTCCACTTTATTCGGGAGCAGGGGGCTATCCCCTCCTTCCTGCACTACAACGGTTATCCGGCCAGTGTATGCATCAGCGTCAACGACGAGATCATCCACGGTATCCCCGGCAAACGGGTGCTGCGCGAGGGTGACATCGTCAGTGTGGATGTGGGTGCATACATCGGCGGCTACCATGGCGATTGCGCCGGCACCTACCCCTGCGGCCAGGTGTCCGACGAAGCCCTGCGCCTCATCCGTGTGACCCAGGACTCCTTCTTTGAGGGCCTGAAGTTCGCCCGGGAGGGCTACCGCCTGTCGGATATATCCCACGCAGTGCAGACCTTTGTGGAGGCAAACGGCTATTCCGTGGTGCGCGAATATGTGGGCCACGGTATTGGCCGGAATATGCACGAAGCGCCTGAGGTGCCCAATTACGGCAAGCCCGGTCACGGCCCCCGCCTTCTGCGGGGCATGACCTTGGCCGTAGAACCCATGGTCAACGCAGGCACCGCCGCCATCAAGCAGATGAGCGACGGCTGGACGGTGAAAACCGCCGATGGCAAATATGCCGCCCACTATGAAAACACCATCCTGATCACAGCCGGCGATCCGGAGCTTCTGACGGATCCCGCAGAGTCATTGGTGTAAGCTATGGACATTGTCAAATCCAACATCGTAAAATCCACTGCCGGCCGGGACGAAGGGGACCTCTTCTTCGTGCTGGATATACAGGAGGAGTTCCTTCTGCTGGCAGACGGTAAGCGCCGCCGGGTGGAAAACCCCAAGAGGAAAAAGTGCAAGCATGTAGCCTTTGTGGGGGAGAGTCACAGCGTCGTTGCCGAGAAGATCAGGAGCAGCGAAAAAATCACAAATAGTGAGCTTCGTAAAGCCTTAGCTGCCTGTACAGGCGGCGGTAATCAAGACCAGGAGGGATTATAGCTTGGCAAAATCCGATATGATCGAAGTGGAAGGCGTAGTGGTTGAATCCCTGCCCAACACCACATTCCAGGTAGACATTGGAAATGGACACACCATATTAGCGCATATTTCCGGAAAGCTCAGAATGAATTTCATCAGGATTCTGCCCGGTGACAAGGTGACAGTGGAAATGTCGCCGTATGATCTGACCCGGGGCCGGATTACCTGGCGTAGTAAGTAGGAGGTTTATCAAAATGAAAGTAAGACCGTCCGTGAAGCCCATGTGCGAGAAGTGCAAAGTGATTCGCCGCAAGGGCCGTGTTATGGTCATTTGCGAGAATCCCAAGCATAAGCAGAGACAGGGCTAAGATGAAATTGGAGGTGCTTTAAGAGTATGGCACGTATTGCCGGTATTGACCTGCCCAAGGATAAGCGAATCGAGATCGGTTTGACCTATATCTATGGTATTGGCAGAAAGAGCGCGCAGGACATCCTGGCGCAAACAGGCATCAACCCCGACACCCGCGTGAAGGATCTGACGGAGGCCGACGAGGCCAAGCTCCGTGAGGTCATCGACCAGAGCTACACCGTGGAAGGCGATCTGCGCCGTCAGGTGGCACTGGACATCAAGCGTCTGACCGAGATCGGCTGCTATCGCGGCATGCGTCATCGCCGTGGCCTGCCCGTCCGCGGTCAGCGCAGCAAGACCAACGCCCGTACCCGCAAGGGTCCCAAGAAGACCATTGCTAACAAGAAGAAGTAAGGAGGGAAGATAGAATATGGCTAATGCTAAGACCGGCAAGAAGGTTATCCGCCGCCGCCGTGAAAAGAAGAACATTGAAAAGGGCCAGGTCCATATCCGTTCTTCCTTCAACAACACTATGGTAACCGTTACCGATGCACAGGGCAATGCCCTGTCCTGGGCCTCCTCCGGCGGCCTGGGTTTCCGCGGCAGCAAGAAGTCCACTCCCTTCGCCGCCCAGAGCGCAGCCGAGACTGCCGCCAAGGCCGCCATGGAGCACGGCCTGAAGACCGTTGAGGTCTTTGTCAAGGGTCCCGGCCAGGGCCGTGAGGCTGCCATCCGTGCGCTGCAGGCCGTGGGTCTGGAAGTGACCATGATCAAGGATGTCACGCCCATTCCCCACAATGGCTGCCGCCCCCCCAAGCGTCGTCGCGTGTAATCGGAACAAGGAGGATAAATAGATTATGGCTAAGAATATGCAGCCTATCGCCAAGCGTTGCAAGGCGCTGGGTATCTCTCCTGCTGTCATGGGTTACGCCAAGAAGGAGACTAAGCGCAACCCCGGCGGCCAGATGAGAAAGAAGAAGAGCGAGTATGCCATCCAGCTCAATGAGAAGCAGAAGGTGAAGTTCGTCTACGGCATCCTGGAGAAGCAGTTCCGTATGTATTATGAGAAGGCTTCCGCTATGTCCGGCAAGACCGGCGAGAACCTGCTGACTCTGGTTGAGCGTCGGCTGGACAATGTGATCTATCGTCTGGGCTTTGCCATGACCCGCCGGGAGGCTCGTCAGCTGGTGAACCACGCCCATTTTACCGTCAACGGCAAGAAGGTCAACATTCCTTCCTACCTGGTGCGCGTGGGCGATGTGATCGAGGTCAAGGAGAGCAGCCGCTCCTCCGCCGCCTTCAAGCGCTTCACAGCAGAGGATGCTCCTCTGGTCACCGTTCCCACTTGGCTGGAGCGTGACAAGAATGCGCTGAAGGGCACCGTGACCAGAATGCCCGCTCGTGATGACATTGATATGCCCATTGAGGAACACCTCATCGTCGAGCTGTACTCCAAGTAATAGGGTCGAGACCCTCAAACTGCACTGGAATCGAATACGGTGCGGAGCATAAACTCCGCCCAACTGAAATGAAGGAGGGTACTGCATGATCGAAATTGAGAAGCCTCAGATCGAGTGTATTGAAACACCTGGCGATGCTTCCTATGGAAAGTATGTGATCGAACCCCTGGAGCGCGGCTACGGAACGACACTGGGCAATGCCCTGCGTCGCATCCTGCTCTCCTCTCTGCCCGGCACTGCAGCCACCAGCATCAAGATTGCCGGTGTCCAGCACGAGTTTTCCACCATCCCCGGCGTCAAGGAGGATGTCACGGAGATCGTGCTGAACATGAAGAATCTGCTGACCAAGCTGCACTGCGAGGGTGCCAAGACCGTCTTCATCGAGGCTGCCGGCCCCTGCGAGGTTACTGCCGGCGACATTAAGCCCGATGGCGAGGTGGAAATCTTAAATCCCGAGCTGCATATTGCGACTCTGGATGTGGGCGCCACCCTGAGCATGGAGGTGACATTGAGCCACGGCCGCGGCTATGTGTCCGCTGACCGGAACAAGGCCATGCGCCCCGGCGTCATCGGCGTCATCCCCATCGACTCTATCTATACCCCCGTGTATAAGGTCAACTACACGGTGGAAAAGACCCGTGTCGGCAACATGAGCGATTTTGACAAGCTGACGCTGGAGGTGTGGACGGATTCCACCATCTCCGCCCGGGATGCTGTGTCCCTGGGCGCCAAGATCCTCTGCGACCACTTTGCTCTGTTCACTGATTTGTCCGACAATGTGGGCGGCGAGCCCGTCATCGTGGAGAAGGCCGGTGACGATCAGAGCAAGCAGCTGCAGATGACCATTGAGGAGCTGGATCTGTCTGTGCGCAGCTTCAACTGCCTCAAGCGTGCCAACATCAACACTGTGGAGGATCTAATCTCCAAGACGGAAGACGAAATGATGAAGGTTCGCAACCTGGGACGCAAGTCTCTGGAGGAAGTCATCAACAAACTGGCCATGATGGGTCTGCATCTGGCCGGCGAAGAAAACAACTAACCTGCGCGGCCCCGCGCAGTAAGATCCTTACAAGGAGGAAACAGAAATGCCCGGAACTCGTAAGCTCGGTAAGACTACCGATCAGCGCATGGCGATGCTCCGTCAGCAGGTCACCGATTTCCTGGATAACGGCCGTATGGAAACCACCATCACCCGTGCCAAGGAGATTAAGCCCCTGGCTGAAAAGATGATTACCCTGGGCAAGAAGGGTGATCTGGCAGCCTATCGCCAGGCTTTGAGCTTCATTACCAGAGAGGATGTGGCGCACAAGCTGTTCAAGGAGATCGCTCCTGAGTATGCAGAGCGCAACGGCGGCTATACCCGCATCGTCCGCACCGGCGTCCGCCGCGGTGATGCTGCCGAGACCGCCATCATCGAGCTGGTCAAGTAAGCACAAATTTATAAAAAAGAGCCTCGCAGAGTTTGCCGTCCGCAAACTGCGAGCCTCTTGTCGAAAAAATCCGAAGGATTTATTGACAGTTACAAAAAAGCCCTTTGCTATGATGTCCATGTCATAGCAAAGGGCTTTTTTTCGGCTGTGTTTACCATCCCATCGGGGCTTGCGTGGAGGGATACGGGATGTTATACTGGTCGTGTAAAGCTGAGGTTTCCCCAAAAACAGGCCGTGCAACCTGAGGTAGGTGGTAAAACCCGCCCTATGTCCTGTATAATAGAAAAAAACTGAAGGGGAGGATATGACAGATGCAGACCATACGCTGCGCCGCCTGCGGCAGACGATATGATTACCGGCAGGAGGGCTGCTGCCCCCGCTGCGGTGCCTATAACCGCCCGCCTCGACGGGAATGGGTGGGCGCCGATGGCTCCGTACACCACGGGGAGGGACGTACACAGACCCGGCTCCGCCCCGGTAAGGTATGCTATGAGGAAAAGGTATGCTTTGAGGAGCAGACCCGCAAGCCCCGAAAGAAAGCGGCTGCACCCACTGCTCAGGGCAGTGAGCGGGTGGTGAAAAGCTTTCAGAAGCCCTTTAAAATCTACTCCGCCAAGGGGAAAAAGCGAAATAGAGGCACAGCAACAACGCTGATTGCCTTTGCGCTGGTTATTATCCTTTTGGCGATAAAGACCAGCGGCCAGCTGGATAACATAATCCATGGCAACAGCGATTTGAATAACGGCGGCTGGTCCGACAGCAACGACGATTGGGACTCTAATTATCGTGACATCGATGCCGATTGCGGCGACACAATTGACATCAGCGATGACCTGACCATTCAATTTTTGGGCTATCTCGCTGACGAGGACGGTCAGGTGTACCTGTTTTATAACGCCAGCGACAGTGATCTCGCCATAGACCTGCTGGAAAGCGGCTTTGTCCTGCTGTCAGACGGAACGGAGGACTCCGGCTACCCCGCTTACGAAGTGGCTGACGGCTATATAGATTTCCAAACCTATTCCCCCGGCACACAGTGGCAGGACCTCCTCATCTATGGCTCTACCGCCGGCGACCGTATTACCATTGGCAACCTGTACCCCATCGAGGAAGCTGATAGGGCAGCGTATGGTATACCCACGGACGCTTCTCTGATATAAAAATCCGCCCGAAGCATACCTGCTTCGGGCGGATTTCTATTCACTTCACAAGCTATATTGCTCCGATCACATACCGGCAGCAACCATGCAATCCAGCACCAGGGTCAGAACAATGAAAACGGCGCCGACCCACTTGGTGGCCTTGGCCAACTTGGCGTCAATGGTCCGGGCCTTTCCCTTAGACATATAGGAATCCGCAATGCCGCCGATGGCGCCGGACAGGCCCTGGCTCTTGCCGGATTGGAACAGAACGATCAGAATAAGAACCAAAGCGGCCAACAGCTGCACGACGGTAATAGCAATCAACATAATATTTTTCCCTCCAATTTATCGGATGCTCATAGGCATAATATCCATCAAGTAATGTTCATGATACCATATTCATACATAAAATGCAAGCAGAAATGCAAAAAGAAAACAAAAAAAATACTCGAACAGTTGTTGCAATATACGAAAGCTTGTGTTATAATAAAAATAAGAAAAATGCAGGAGGGGATTTCATGCAAAAGCTCACCGCCATGCAGCAGAAGATCTATGACTATATTGCCAATGCTGTCCGCACCCAGGGCTACCCGCCCTCTGTCCGGGAGATCGGGGAGGCCGTGGGGCTGAAGTCGCCGTCAACGGTTCATTTTCATATTAAGCACCTGGAGGAGCTGGGCTACATCACAAAGAGCGGCCGCAAGGGCCGCGCCCTGACACTGACGGAGCGGGAAAGCCCGGCTGCTATAGCTGCAGCATCCCGGGAGCCGGAGGCTCCGGCCGGTCGTGTGCCGGTGCTGGGGGATGTGGCCGCCGGCACGCCGATTTTGGCCCAGGAGCATATAGACGATTATATTCCCTTTGATACCCAGGGGCGGGACGGAGAGTATTTTGCCCTGCGAGTCCGGGGCGAGTCGATGCTGAACGCCGGCATTCTGCCCGGGGACCTGGTGGTAGTGCATCAGCAGCCCACAGCCCATAACGGCGAGATCGTGGTGGCCCTGCTGGAGGATGAGGCTACAGTGAAACGTCTTTCCCGCAGAAATGGAGAGGTTTGGCTTTTGCCGGAAAATGAAGCGTACAGCCCTATTGACGGACGCCATGCCTCCATTTTGGGCAAGGTGGCCGCCGTTGTGCGCACCTATTCCTGAGAAAGGTAAAATCCCCGCTGCGTGTAAGCGCAGCGGGGATTTAGAATGTCGATAAGGTGGTAACATTACGTCACCGATAAGGAAGCGTGAGGGAAAATAAAGAAGGATGTCCCCCACTGTTAAAGTCGGCAGCTATTGAAGCGTTCATAAAGATTCAATAGCTTAGGTAGTAGCGGCGAAAAGCCTTTTTCGAATCAAAGCAATTCCCGCAGCGCATAAGCCGCTGCGGGAATCCTTGCGTTTCGGGATTTACAGGCCGAAGCCGGGGATGTTCAGTCCGCCGGTAAGGCTTTGCATGCTGCTCTCCATGGCGTCCTCTGCCTGGCGCATGGCCTCGTTCACGGCGGAGATCACCAGGTCCTGAAGCATTTCCACGTCCTCGGGGTCCACTGCCTCCGGCTGGATGGTCAACTCTGTAAGCTGGCGCTTGCCGCTGACCGTGGCTTTCACAACACCGCCGCCTGCGGTGGCAGAGAAGGTGGCGTTTTCCACATCGGCCTGAGCCTTTTCCATTTCCTGCTGCATCTTCAAAATCTTTTGCTGCATTTGCTGCTGCTGGCGCATCATGCCGGTGCCGCCGGTGAATCCGCCTCTTGCGCTGTAACCTTTTGCCATTTTGCTACGCTCCTTATTTGATGTTAAAATTGTCCAGCCGGTCGCCTTCGACCAGCAATTCGTTCATGCGGTCTGTACCTGCAGGGGCCGATTCCCAGGGAGGGATCTGCTCCGGATGCGGCTGTGCCTGCTTCGATATACCTTCGGGGGCTGGCGGTGTAGTATTTTTCTGCTTGGGTGCAGATGGCGTACTATGATGTTTTTCGGATTTCTGCACGGTTCCCAGGGTAAAAATCAGACGCACCGGACAGCCGACTTCTTTTTCGGTGACGCGACAGAGAACCTCATTGACCTCCGGACAATCCAGGTAATTTTTTACCATCTCGTCTCGACAGACAACGGTCAGCACGCCGTCTGACAGCGTACCGGAGGCACCATTGAGAAACACGCGTTTATCCACCCGCAGGGCAGCCTTGTAATGCTCCTTCAGCCGATCCCAAATGCCGCTGTCGCCCCCTGCGGGGGAGGCCTCCGGCTGAGGGACGGGTGTGATCGGCTCCGGCTTTGGGGCTTGTGCCTGGGGAGCGGGATCAGACTTGGGCTCCGGTTTGGGAGATGCAGGAGCTGTTGGGGCAGGGGACTCCGTCCGGGCCGGTGCTGCGGGGACCGGGGGTGGGGCCTGGGTCTGCGGTGCAGCCGGTGCCGCAGGGGTAGCGGAGTTCGGGACCGCAAGGCCCTTGGCGGCCGCCTTTTCCAGCCGCTCCAGGCGGGCAGTGAGGGCGGACAGGTCACCGCAGAGGCTCTCGTCGCACAGCTTCATAAGGCAAAGCTCTGCCTCCGTGCGGAGACTGCCGCTGCCGTTGAGGGCGGTTTGGGTCTGCCCCAGCACATCAAGCAGATATATAAGCCGATGGCCGCTGGCTAATTCACCCAGAGCGGCCAGGGTGTTTTCGTCATACAGCCCCGTCAGCAGGGCTGCACCCCCCTGGGGAGCGGTGCGACGAATCAGTAGATCCCGGCCCAGATCCGAAAGCTCTCGCAAAAGGGCCGCAATATCCTTACCGTCCCGGTAGAGCCGGTCAAAATGCAGCAGCGCATCCTGGGTGCTGCGCCGGAGAATAAACTCCATGAGCTGAGCGGTTTGCACGCCGCCTGCCAGCCCCAAAAGCTCCAGGATCGCAGCACTGTTCAGCGTACCCTCAAAGCTGCGGCACTGGTCCAGCAGACTCAGGGCATCCCGCATGGCGCCGTTTGCCATCCGGGCCAAAATGTCCGCTCCGTCGGGGGAGAGGTCGATGTGCTCCTCCCCGGCGATATAGAGCAGCTGCCGGGCGATGTCCTGAGGGAGGATCCGCTTAAAGGAAAAGCGCTGACAGCGGGAAAGGATGGTGGCCGGGACCTTGTGCAGCTCTGTGGTGGCCAGGATGAACACCAGATGCTCCGGCGGCTCCTCCAAAATCTTCAGCAGGGCGTTGAAGGCCGGGGTGGAGAGCATATGCACCTCATCGATAATGTACACACGCTTTTTCAGCACCGAGGGGGTATACACCGCCTCCTCCCGAAGGGCCCGAACATTGTCCACACCATTGTTGCTGGCGGCATCCAGCTCGGTGATGTCCAGGAGCTTGCCCGCATCAATGCCCCGGCAGGACTCGCATTGGTTGCAGGGAGCGCCGTCCACAGGGTGCAGGCAGTTGATAGCCTTGGCCAGGATCCGGGCGCAGGTGGTTTTTCCGGTACCCCGGGTGCCGGTGAAAAGGTAGGCGTGGCCGGTGCGGCCCTCAGCCACCTGGCGCTGGAGGGTATCGGTGATGTGCTGCTGACCGACCACCTGGGAAAAGGTGATGGGCCGCCACTTGCGGTAGAGTGCCTGATACATGGACCTGCCTCCCTTAATAAAAGCATCGCGGAGCTCGCGTCCGCAGGCGCGAAAAAAGAACCTTTAAGCAAAAACTTGTTTTGGAATTATTACTAAAAAGGATAGTCCTCCCCATGAAGCCACAGAGCCGGCGCCCTTGCGGCACATGGATGATCCCTCTTAATGCTGCTCGGTTCCCCGCCTGACATGATTCGTGGGTATCCATTGCGCAAGACCGGCTCCGCAGCTTCACACGGAGGACTGTCAATAGATTCATTTTACTACAAGTTGGGGCGTTTGGCAACAGGAAAAAAGAAGATGTGGGTGTAATCACAAAAAATTCACAAGGGAAGCCTTGCATTTTTTGAAAAATGGGATAAGATAAATAAGATAAGAGGAATGCCGCGGCACAAGAAGTGCAGTGGGGGCGGGACGATGTAGGCATCGTCCCCTACGCACCGTTTAGCGATAGAAATTCGTAGGGCGCGATGACCCTGTTGCGGTGCCCAAAATTTTTGCGCTGCCTTACGGCGAACGCTTAAAATTTTGACCGCAGCCACTCGCTTATCTCGCTTCATCCGCCACTGGCGGCGCTCGGTTCGCTCCCCACATCGCGCCGCGCGGTAGACGCAGAGGGCCGCCCTGTTAGGACGGGCAGCACAAGCGTGGAGCGCGTCGCGGTGGATAGAGCTGGAGACAATGCGAAAGCACGAAACGGATTTGAACTGTTTTATTCGCAGGGTCGAAAGGCCCCGATACATTCCGCACCACGCCCGCGTAAGGAATCCAAAAACATTGATTTTGGCGGTGTTCTTTGGGCACCTTCTGTCGCTGGTGACAGAAGGTGCCCCGCCGGAGGCATTTGCGCAACAAGAGGTGCGAATGACCCTGTGAAATTTGTTTATACATTATGTTTTTACATATAAAAGTCAGAAAGGAAGCACGATTTATGACTAAGATTGATATTGTGTCCGGCTTTTTGGGCGCAGGGAAAACCACGCTCATTAAGAAGATGCTGTCGGAGGCCTATCAGGGTGAGAAGCTGGTACTCATTGAAAATGAATTCGGGGAGATCAGCATCGATGGCGGTTTTTTGAAGGATGCCGGGGTGCAGATCAGCGAGATGTCCTCCGGGTGCATCTGCTGCTCTCTGGTGGGCGACTTTGGCCGGGCGCTGGTGGATGTGCAGAAGCAGTTCAGCCCGGATCGCATCCTCATTGAGCCCTCGGGCGTGGGGAAGCTGTCCGATGTGATCCTGGCGGTGGAGAACACCGTGAAGGATGTGCCGGAGATGAAGCTGAACAGCTTTGTCACCGTGGCGGATGCCTCTAAAGTAAAGGTATACATGAAGAACTTCGGTGAGTTTTACAACAACCAGATCGAGACCGCCGGAACCATCATTCTCAGCCGCACCCAAAAGGTCAGCCCCGAGAAGCTGGAGGCTGCCGTGGCCCTGCTGCGGGAGAAGAACCGGGATGCCGCCATCATCACCACCCCCTGGGACCAGCTGGACGGCAAGACCATTCTGGCCGCTATGGAGAAGGTGTCTCTGGCGGACGAGCTGATGGAGCGTATCCGGGCCGAGCATGAGGCCGAGGAGGAAGAGCATCACCATCATCACCATGACCATGATGACCACGAGGAGCACGAACATCATCATGACCATGACCATCACGACCATGACGAGGACGGGGAGCACGAGCACCATCACCACGACCACGATGCATGCTGCCATGACCATGAACACGAGCATCATCACCATCATGACGGCGAGTGCGACGACCCGGAGTGTGCCTGCCACCACCATCACCACCACGCCGACGAGGTGTTCACCAGCTGGGGCGCCGAGACACCCAAGGCATTTACCCAGGCGGACATTGACCGGATCCTTGCGGCCCTGGACGGCGGCGAATACGGCGCTATCCTGCGGGCCAAGGGCATCGTACCCTGCGAGGGCGAAAAATGGCTGCACTTTGACTATGTGCCTCAGGAGCACGAGGTGCGCTTTGGCCCGGCGGACTATACCGGGCGGCTGTGCGTTATCGGCTCCAATCTGGACGAGGGGAAGCTTGCAGAGCTGTTCGGCCTGTAAGGGAGAAAAAATATGGACATTCCTGTATATCTCATTGCCGGGTTTCTGGATGCCGGCAAGACGAATTTCATAAACGGCATCCTTAAGGACGGCTTTGCCGCCGAGGATAAGACCCTGCTCATTTGCTGTGAGGAGGGGGAGGAGGAATACGATCCCCACGGGCTTTTCAATGTGTTCACCTACACGGTGGAGGATCAGGCGGAGCTGACGCCGGAGCTTTTTAAGAAGCTGGAAAAGCAGTACCGCCCCAAGCAGGTCATCATCGAGTACAACGGTATGTGGATGATGGAGCCCCTGTACCGAGACGGGCTGCCGGGAAACTGGATCCTGTATCAGATCATCTGCCTGATGGACGCACGGACCTTTGAGCCATATCTGAAAAATATGGGACAGCTGGTAATGGAGAAGGTCTCCAACGCCGACATGCTTATTTTTAACCGCTGCAATGAGCAGCTTCGGACTCAACTGCGATCTAAAAACCTGCGCATGGCCAACCGTCGGGCGGACATTTATCTGGAAAATGAGGACGGCACCAGCGAGGAGTATGTGACGGAGGATATGATGCCCTTTGATCTGTCCTCGGGACACCTGGAGGTGGCGGATGAGGACTACGGCATCTGGTATGTGGACCTGATGGACCATCCGGAGCGCTACGAGGGGATTAGCGTCACCTTTAAGGCACTGATGTGCCATTCCAAGAAGTTCAAGGGCGTGGATTGCCCGGGCCGCTTTGCCATGGTGTGCTGTGAGAACGACATGCAATTTTTGGCCTTGGTGTGCAAGGGACAGGGCATGGACCGCTTCAAGAACCGGGACTGGGTGAAGATCCGCGCCACGGTGAAAAAGGAGCAGTGCGAGGCCTATCAGGGTGAGGGACCGGTGCTGTACGTGGAGCGCATCAGCGCCTGCCAAAAGCCGGACCCGGAGACGGTGTCGTTCTGACTGGCATAAAATACCTGCGGAATTTTATGCCAAGGGGATCACAGCCCACTGCGCGCGTAATTTTTGCGCCTGCGGGCGCAAACTCTGCGAGGCTTGTTGCTGCCCGGAGGACACCCGGTGTAAATCGCGGGTCTGAGCGGATAAACGATTACAGGGCGGCAAATAAAATATCCCACGCAAGGCACGGCCTTGCGTGGGATATTTTTTTAGGGATCACAGGTCATGGATGTCTCGCAGCAGCTCATCCAGGGGAAGATGGCGGAGGGTATTCTCCAAGGCTGCATCCGGCGCAGGCTTGGAGGGGGCAGCACCGGCTTCCCCGGCTTCCGAGGTGGAGGCTTCAGCCGCCGGCTCCGGGTGCGTAGACTCCGGGTCAGGGGTGCCGGCAGGAGACACCGGGACGTCGGCAGACAGGGACGGATCTTCCTGCGGGGGGGCAACGGGAAGCTGCTCAAGGTCAGATGCAGTATCGGCCGCGGGAGTGGCATCGGGCGTAGCCTCCGGGGTGCCTTCATCCGCCGCGGGCTGGGACGCACCGGTATCGGGCAGAAGGCGCAGCTTTCTGCCGCGGCTGCTGGCTACCGAGGCAAAAACGATCAGTAGAATCAGCAGCACCAGCGCTGCACCGCCGGCAATATACACATACAGCATGGGGACGGCCAGGGTTTCGCCACTGTCGGTAAACACCGCGCCGCTGAAGCGCTGGAGCGTCTCCTCCCGGGAATCGTAGGTATAGTAGCCATAGCTCCCGGCATCATCCATGAGGTACAGCACACAGAAATCCTTTAGGGAGGCGTCATTGTAGGTCCAGCCGTTGAGGGTCTGACCGAAGGCCTTTACAGTGGCCAGGGTAAGGCCGGGAACGGAGGAGAGCTCCTTAGGGATGTCCGTGTAGATATAAGTAACGCTGCCGCAGAGGATGGGCAGATAGGGGGATTGCACGCCGGTGGCCTGGGAGAAGAGGTAGAAGCCCTGGGCGGAGCTTTTTTCGTCCATAAGATAGACCAGGGTGCGCTTGCCGGAGACATCTGTCCAGATAGGGAGGGTATCACCGCTATAGGTGATGGGCTTGGCGGGGGCAAAACCTGCAGGCGGCGTGACCTGGGACACATCCTTTACCACGCCCAGCCTTTGACCGTTATAATCCAAAAACAGCGTGGGGGCCTGGGCCACCTGAACGGTGATGGTGTAGGCTTTGGCGGAGCCGTCCTCGGCGGTGACTACCACGGATAGACTGGTCTCGCCGTCCTGAAGGGAGATCTCCCCGTCCCCCTGGACCGTTGCCCGGGAATCCGATGGATTGGCGGTGATGGTGAGCCGGTCGGATTGGCTGGGAAGGGAGAGAGTGTACTCCGTAATGGCCGGGTCGAAGGCGGGGGTCAGGGTGCCGGCGCTGACGGTGAGGGAGGAGAGGGCGTTGTTGCTGCTAAGGGAGACGCCGGGGTTGTTACCGGTGCTGCTGTCGCCGCCGCCGCTGGGAGTGGGGGCGGGGGCAGGTTCACTGTCGTCCGGCTTGTCTGCGGCTACGATGGTCACGGAGGCGCTGCCGGAGGCGTCATAATCTACGCCGGCGATGCAGTAGGATCCGGCGGAGATGCTCACGGTGCCGGTGCCGGTGCTGTTGGCCCGGAACACCAGCTGATTGGTGCGGTTATCCCCCTCAAAGCCCATGGGGGCCGTGTCACCGGACTCCAGAGTGAGGTTGCCGGACCAGGACACGGAGTAGGTCCACGCCTCCGAACCGGAGGGGACGGTGATAGAAAAGGCAACGGTCTTGCCCTCGCTGACGCTGCCCTGGCCGGCGGAAACGGAAATGCCGTCGGCAAAGCTCGTCTGCACCAGGCACAGGAGCATGGCGCCAGTCAGCAGCAAGCTGAGAGAAAATTTTCTGAAATGCTTCATAAAACACCTGCTTTTCATTTCTGCACGATGGGCGCGGTGCCCAGGATGTGTTTCTTGATGGCCAGCAGCGAGGTGGCGGCGATCTTGCTGCCGGAGAGCTGAGCGGCCCGGGCGTAGGCACCGGTAAGGGTCCGGACGCCCAGGATATGCTTCTTCACCGCCAGCAGATCTGTGGCGGCGATGCGGCCGTCACCATTGGCATCCCCGTATACCACGCAGGTATAGGCGTAGGTGCCGGCGGCGTCCTGAATGGTCAGCAGCTGGCCGGTGGAGACAAGGGCGGAATCGGAAGCGGCCTTCCCGCTGCCGTCCGTCACTGTGACGGCGGCATCCGGATTGACAGCCTGAATCTGAGCGATGAGGGTTTTCACCGGCGTGCCCAAGGTGAAGCCCGAAAGATAGGAATCCGAGAGGCGCAGCTGGAGGCTCCCAACATAATCATAGGTCACCGCGGGATCGGGATCAGGCTTGGGATCCGGGTCCGGCTTGGGATCAGGATCGGGCTCGGGCTTTGGATCCGGCTCCGGCTGGTATTCATCCTCCTGGGCGGATGTGGGCAGCTTGGTCACGGCGGGCATATTCTCCAAAATGGGGACGGTGAAGGTCAGGACCGTATTGGCCAGGCCGTTTTTGACATAGGACTCATAGGTGGACCAGCCGCCCTGATAGGCATAGGTGATGTCGGTGGCGTACTGGTAGGCATAGGTATACTGAGGGGTAAGGTTGAAGCGCTGAAGATACAGGGTATCCTGGCCATCCTCTATGTAATTGCGGAAGATAAACCACGCACCGCCCAACAGGGCCTTATAGCTGGTGTCCCAGCCCTTGCTCTGGGCATAGAGGATGCCGTTGTAGTTGGGATTGCTGCCGCCGTAGGCGCCGATGTTAAAGAAATTATAGTACTTTTTCCCATCGCTGAGGGGATAGCCGGTGGCGTTTTGAGTGGAGGAGGTGCCGATCTCGCTCCGGGCCTTCACTGCCAGGTAAATGGGGCTGACACCGGTGACGGTGACTTTTTCCAGGCTGTTGGCGGCGTCGGTCTTGCCCTCGCTGCGCAGGCGCTCCAGGTCTATCTGCTTCTGCTTTTCCAGCTCCTCCTTGGACCCGGCCCTGATAAATTCATCGATAATGGCGTCAGTGGCCCAGGCACAATCGGCCAGCACCTTCTTCAGCTGTGCGTGGGTCACACCTTCGCCGCCGGAAAGCTGCTCAAAGGCGATGCAGGTGCCGTCCGTCAGGTAGCTGCGGGGATCCAGATAGTAGGCCACGGTTTGGCGGCTGGCGGCATACCAGTTGGGCTCGTACTGCTTCCACTCACCGGTGCTGCTGTTGTAGGCGCCGGGGGCGGTGGAGCGCAGGGCGGTGCCGTAGTTCCCGTGGATAAGGGCACGGCCCAGGGTGGATTCGTTCTCCAGGGCATCTGACCATTTCAGCCCCGTATGATAGGCCACAAAATTCCACTGGCCGCCGCTGGCGGCATGCAGTGCCCGGAGATAGGGCTGGTAGGTCTTGGGAAAGCCCTGCTCGGACAGATAGGCCTGATAGGCGCTGTCATCGCCGATTTGGGTGACGAAATCGCTGCGCATATAGCCCGTTTTGGTATAGCCGTTGTAGGTAAAGACGATCTGATACCAGGTCGCGCCATCGGTGCCCTTTTCCGTGGCGATGACCCTTACATACTGGCCCCGGTAGAGGAGGATGGCCTTGCTTTTGCCAAACTGCACCGAGCTGTAGGAGGTGCCGGGGCCGGAGCGGACATTAATGGCATCGTCATTGACGTAGGCATCCTCGCCGACGCTGCCCAGCACAGGGAGCACAAGGCTTATCAGCAAGAGCGCGGCCAAAAAAACAGAGAGAGTCCGCTTAATACGATTCGATTTTGCAGAGGAGTATGTCAAGAGAAAGCCCATCCTTTCTGCCCAGCGGCTACGATAGGGGGTCGTAGGGATATTAATTCAAAATAAAGATAACACACCCGGGCCACTTTGTCCACCCATATGAGAAAAAATGCGGAAAAAACTGGAAAATTGACGCTGTGGGACGAAAGACGAAAACAGGACAGTATATTAACAAGCTGTTAAAAATATTTAAAACGGAATGTAACATTTGCGTTTTGAATATTTTTATGTTATATTAAATAAAAACAACCGGGGAGGAACGGCTATGCAGAAAGAGATATGCTACAAAAAGCTCTTTAAACTGATGATCGACCGGAATATGAAGGGCCACGACCTGCGGGAAAAGGCGGGCATCAGCCAATCCACCTATTTTAAGCTCCAGCACGACCAGCCGGTGTCCACGCAGATGCTGGTGCGCATTTGCTGCGCACTGGATTGTGAGCTGTGGGACATTACGGAGCTGGTGGATAAAACCGGCGGCGGGCCAGTCCAATTTCCCGGCAAGACAAAACTGTTTAAGGAAGGCGAGGAGTCAAATTGTTGAGTAGATCCAAAGCAAAGCAAAAATCGCATTTTGAAAAGACCCGCACCCTGCTAACGGAGAAAATACGGGAATCCATGATCTCGGTATTGCCTATCATTGCCATCGTCGCAGTGCTGTGCCTGTTTTTGGTGCCTATGCAGCCCACGCTGCTGCTGACCTTCTTGGTGGGTGCGCTGATGATCGTGGTGGGATTGGGCCTGTTTTCTCTGGGAGCCGAGCGGTCTATGACCATTATCGGCAGCAAGATCGGCACAGCTCTGACAAAAATCGGCAAGCTGCCGGTGATCCTGCTGGTGGCCTTTGCCCTGGGAGTGGCGGTGACCGTGGCGGAGCCGGACCTGCAGGTGCTGGCGGACACGGTGCCCAACATCGACAAAACCGTACTCCTGGCGGCAGTGGGCGTCGGCGTTGGTTTTTTCATGGTAGTTTGTATGCTGCGTATTCTGTACGGCATCAACCTGCGGTGGGTGCTGGTGGCGTGCTACATAGCCGTATTTTTACTGGCAGCCTTTACGGACCGGAATTTCCTCGGCATCGCCTTTGACTCCGGCGGCGTGACCACGGGGCCCATGACCGTGCCGTTTATCCTGGCTCTGGGCGTTGGTATCTCCCACGTGCGAAGCGATAAGCGGGCGGAGGCGGACAGCTTCGGCCTGGTGGCCCTGTGCTCCATAGGACCCATTTTATCGGTGCTGCTGCTGGGCTTTTTCAGTGACGGAGGCGGTAGCGCAGCGGAGATCACCCAGGTGAGCTTTGACAGCACCACCGGCATCGGCACGGCCTTTTTGCAGGCGCTGCCGGTATATATGAAGGAGATGGCCATGGCCATGCTGCCTATTGTGGCTATTTTTCTGATCTTCCAGGTATTTGTGTTTAAGATGAACACAAGAAGCTTCGGAAAGATCGCCGTGGGTATCCTGTATACCTATGTAGGCTTGGTGCTGTTTCTGGCGGGAGTGAACGTGGGCTTTTCCAGCCTGGGGGCGGAGCTGGGGGCGGCTCTGGCTACCGGCGAAACGGAATGGCTGCTGATCCCGCTGGCGGCGCTGCTGGGCTGGTTCATCATCTCAGCGGAGCCTGCAGTGGCAGTGCTGGAAAAGCAGATTGAGGAGGTCAGCGCCGGCGCTATCCCCGGCGGGGCCATTAAGGTGAGCCTGTCTGTGGCTATCGCCCTGGCCATGGCTCTGGCTATGCTGCGGGTGGTGACGGGGATCTCGATTTTGTGGTTCCTGGTGCCGGGATACGCCATTGCGTTGGGGCTGTCGTTTTTCGTGCCGGATATTTACACGGCCATCGCCTTTGACTCCGGCGGCGTGGCCTCCGGCCCCATGACAGCTACCTTCATGCTGCAGTTCATGATGGGTGTGAGTATCGCCCGGGGCGGCAATGTGCTTACGGATGCCTTCGGCATCGTGGCCATGGTGGCGATGATGCCGCTGCTGTCCATCCAGACGGTGGGCGTGATCTACCAGCGCAAGGCCCAGCGGGCCGCCCAGGAGCTGGAGAGCTATGGCGATTGCGATATTATTGAGCTGTGGGAGGAAGCGGCATGAATTATGTGATCTCTATCGTTACGCCGGAGGCGCTGCCCCGGCTGGAGGAATTGACGGAGGAGCTGGGGCTGCCGCTGAACGTGACGCTCCACGGCCATGGCACAGCCATACAGAGCATGCTGGACTTTTTGGGCATTGAGTCCAACGAAAAGCGGGTGATGCTCTCGGCTGCCACAGAGGATAAGACCAAGGCGCTCATCGCCGGCCAGCGGGAGCGGCTGCACCTGGGTGTTCCCGGCCACGGCATCGTCATTGCGGTGCCCATGAAAAGCGTAGGAGGAGGTAAAACCATGGAATTTTTGAAGGGGAACGAGGCCGGCACGGGGAAGTATACGCCGGAGCTGAACTTTGCCTATGAGTTGATCGTTATCATTGCCAGCGAGGGTCAGACGGACCTGGTGATGGACGCGGCCCGGGCAGCAGGTGCCCGGGGAGGTACGGTGCTCCACGGCAAGGGCACCGGCGCCGAGCAGGTGAAGAAATTCTACAACATCACCATTGCCGAGGAAAAGGAAGTGTTCCTCATTGTGGCCAAAACGGAGGAGAAGACGGCGATCATGCGGTCCATCCTGGAGAAGGCCGGGCCGGACACCCCGGCCAAGGCTATCGCCTTCTCTCTGCCCACCACGGAGGTGGCGGGGTTCGGGTTCTACCGAAATAACGAGGCATAATGCGCAGCCTCTGTATAGCTGAAAAGCCAACAGGATGGCGCACCGGTCTCCGGCGCGCCATCCTGTTTTGTGCGGATTTTTTCACAGGATATGCGGCTTAAATGGGGTGCCGTTCGGATTTCCTCGCGCACCTTTCCTGTTTCGCTAAGGCTCAAGCGATACTGCGGCCGATCTCGGGCAGCTCAGGCCGAAAAATTAACAAAACTTGTATAGCCACAACTCCAAAACCGTGCTATACTGTGCTATACTGTACGCGAAATTGGGAGCGAAGTCGATTTTAGGGGGTGAGTTCCGTGACAGAAACCGGGTTCCATCTGAAGCACCATCTGACGTCCTTCCAGATCATGATCCTCGGCTTTGCCGGCGTGATCCTGCTGGGTGCGCTGGTGCTGATGCTGCCCATCTCGGCGGCGGGGCGGGTGTGGACGCCGTTTCACGAGGCGCTGTTCACCTCCACCTCCGCCGTCTGCGTGACGGGCCTGGTGGTGCTGGATACAGGCAGCTACTGGTCCGCGTTCGGACAGACCGTTATCCTGCTGCTGATCCAAATCGGCGGCTTAGGTGTCATCACGGCAGCTGTGACGTTTTTAATGCTCTCCGGCAAGAATATCTCGCTGAAGGAGCGCAGCGCCATGCAGGACGCCATCTCCGCTCCGGTGGTGGGCGGCATCGTGCGCCTGACAAGGTTTATCTTGAAGGGAACATTCCTTGTAGAGCTGGTGGGCGCACTGGCGCTGGGGCCGGCGTTCTGCCGGGACTATGGGCTGCGGGGCGTGTGGATGGCGGTATTTCACTCCGTATCCGCCTTCTGCAACGCGGGGTTCGACATTCTCGGCCGCACCGGCACACTGTATCCCTCGCTGACGGCGTACATTGCCGATCCGCTGGTCAACATCGTCATTATGCTGCTGATTGTTATAGGTGGCATCGGCTTTCTGACATGGGACGATGTCTGCACGCACCGGCTGCACCTGCGGCGGTACCGGATGCAGAGCAAGGTCATTCTGAGCGCAACGATCATCTTGATCGCACTTCCGGCACTGATTTTCTTTCTGACAGACTTTGCAGAGCTTCCCATGGGGGAGCGTGTTTTGGCATCGCTCTTTCAGGCGGTCACGCCGCGAACGGCGGGCTATAACACCGCAGACCTGACAAAAATGAGCGACACCTCACAGGCGGTTACGATTTTGCTGATGCTGACCGGCGGCGCACCCGGCTCCACCGCAGGCGGCATGAAGGTGACAACGCTGGCTGTGCTGGCAGCCAATGCGGTGGCTGCATTCCGCAGGCGGGAGGATCCGCAGCTTTTCAGGCGCAGGCTGGAGCCCTCCGCTGTACGGAACGCCGCCGCCATCCTACTGCTGTATCTGGGATTGCCCCTTATGGGCGCAGCGGTTATCAGCGCGGCGGAGAACCTGCCGCTCGGCGCCTGCCTCTATGAAACGGCGTCTGCCGCCGGAACGGTAGGGCTGACACTGGGGCTGACGCCGCAGCTGGGTACGCTGTCACAGAGTATTCTCATTCTGCTGATGTTCTTCGGGCGTGTGGGAGGATTGACTCTGATCTACGCCGCATTTTCCGGACATGACCTGACGCATGCCCGATATCCGAAGGAAATGATTACCGTTGGCTGAAAGGAGCGCACGATGAAAAATGTATTATTGATCGGACTTGGCCGCTTCGGGCGGCACCTTGCCATGCAGCTGAGTGAGCTGGGGCACCAGGTGATGGCCGTGGACCGGGACGAGGAGCGCGTCAACGAGTGTATGGACTTTGTTACCAACGCACAGATCGGTGACAGCACCCGCGTGGATTTTCTGCGATCGCTGGGCGTTGGGAACTATGACGTCTGCTACGTTACTATCAGCGGAGATTTTCAGAACTCGCTGGAAACGACGTCGCTGCTCAAGGAGCTGGGGGCAAAATATGTGGTATCCCGCGCCGAACGGGATGTGCAGGCAAAATTTCTGCTGCGCAACGGCGCGGACGCAGTGACATACCCGGAAAAGCAGCTGGCGAAGTGGGCGGCCATCCGGTACACGGCCAACCATATCTTCAGCTACATAGAGCTGGACGAAAAGCATGCCATTATCGAGGTCGCCGTCCCGGATAGCTGGCAGGGTCACAGCATAGGTGAACTGGACATCCGCCGTAAGTACGGCGTCAACATCCTCGGCGTGAAGCGAAGCGACAAAACCGATGTGAATGTCTCATCGGAAACCATGCTGGACAGCAGCCTGACGCTGCTGGTGCTGGGTGAAAACCAACTACTGAAAAAACACTTCCACCTGTAGAATAAAAGCCCGCCTTCGAAAAATACTCGGAAGGCGGGCTTCATTTATATATAGTAGCATGATAGAGCAAGGGCCTTTGAGATAGGCAGCAGCTGGTGATGCGCTATATGCACACGGCAAAAAAAGAAGCACCTTTAGGTGCTTCTTTTTTTGCCGATTTATCCGCCCAGATAGGCCTTGCGGATGGCGTTACTCTCCAGCAGCTCCGCGCCGGCGCCCTCGGTGACAATACGCCCCGTCTCCAGTACATAGCCCCGGTCGGCCACCGCCAGCGCCGCCTGCGCGTTTTGCTCCACCAGCAGGATGGTGGTGCCGTCGGCGTGGAGCTGGCGGATAATGTCGAAAATCTGCTCCACCAGTAGCGGCGCCAGTCCCATGGACGGCTCATCCAGCATCAGCAGCTTGGGATGGCTCATCAGGGCCCGGCCCATGGCCAGCATCTGCTGCTCGCCGCCGGACAGGGTTCCGGCTACCTGCTTGCGCCGCTCCTTCAGCCGCGGGAAGCGCTCAAACACACTCTCAATATCGGCGCTCTTGTCTCCGCTGCGGCAGTAGCCGCCCATGTCCAGATTCTCCTGCACCGTCATGTGCTGGAAAATACGCCGCCCCTCCGGCACCAGGGCCATGCCCCGGCCCACCAGCTTGTGGCCGGGCACATGGCGCAGCTCCTCGCCCAAAAAGCGAACGCTGCCCGTCCGGCTGTGCAGCAGTCCTGCCACGGTGTTCAGAGTGGTGGATTTGCCCGCACCGTTGGCACCGATCAGCGTCACCACCTCCCCCGGCTCCACATGGAAGGATACATCCTTCACTGCGTGGATACTGCCGTAGTATACATTAATATTTTCTACCTGCAGCACACTGCTCATGACGCGGCCTCCTTTCGCTTGCCCAAATAGGCCTCAATGACCGCCTCGTTGCGCTGGATATCCTCCGGCGTACCCTTGGCGATGATATGGCCGAAGTTTAGCACGCAGATGCCCTCGCAGATGTTCATGACCAGGTTCATGTCATGCTCAATGAGCAGCACGGCGATCTGAAAGGTATCCCGAATCTTGCGGATGTTCTCCATCAGTTCCGCTGTTTCCGAGGGATTCATGCCTGCCGCCGGCTCATCCAGCAGCAGCAGGCAGGGGTTGGATGCCAAGGCCCGCAGAATCTCCAATCGGCGCTGGGCGCCGTAGGGCAGGGAACCCGCCCGCTCGTCGGCGTGGCTCTCCATGCGGAAGATGCTCAGCAGCTCCTCCGCCCGCTCCCGGGCGATATGCTCCTCCCGTGCGAACCGGGGGAAGTGCAGTATGCTCCCTGCCAGGCCATACCGCATGGAATCGTTCATAGCCACCATCAGGTTTTCCGCCACGGTCAGGTCGCCGAACAGACGGATATTCTGAAAGGTCCGGGCGATGCCGGCCTTATTCACCTGGGCTGTGGTCATGCTGTGGGTGTCCTTGCCGTCCAGCACAATGGCGCCCGCTGTGGGCTGGTACACCTTTGTCAGCAGGTTGAATACGGTGGTTTTTCCCGCCCCATTGGGGCCGATGAGTCCGGCGATCTCCGTGCGGCCGATGGTCAGGTCAAAATCCTCCACCGCCTTCAGACCGCCGAAGGTCACGCCCAGCCCCACGCATTCCAGCACCGGGGACTTGTCAATGTCCCGCTCCGGCAGCAGAACGGTGGATTGGAGGTTTACCAGCTTTGCTTTCGTTTTCACAGGGTGGCACACTCCTTTCTTTTCGGGGTCAGCTTCCGGCGGACGGAGTCGAAGAAGCGCTTCATAGTAGGGTTATTGGTGGCCTGCATCACCAGGATCAGCACAATGGCGTACACCAGCATACGGTAGATGTCCACCCCGCGCAGGGCCTCGGGCAGCACCGTAAGCACAATGGCCGAGATTACGGACCCGGGCACACTGCCCATGCCGCCCAGCACCACGATGACCAGGATCTCGATGGACATATTGTAGTCAAAGGCCGCTGCCTTGATGTTGGCCAGGGAATGACCGTACAGCACACCGGCGCTTCCGGCGAAGAACGCCGCAATAACGAACACCGCTAACTTGTACTGTGTGACATTCAGCCCCACGGATTCCGCTGCAATGCGGTTATCCCGGATGGCCATGATGGCCCGGCCGTACTTGGAGCGCTTCAGGTTCAGCATCACCGCCACCGTCAGCATCACCAGTACCGCGCCATAGGGCAGCAGATCCTTGGCCCCGGCATAGATGGCCGAGGTGTTCAGACCCAGTGCGCCGCCGGTGAAATTCAGATTCGTGATGATGTTTTTGATAATCTCGCCGCAGGCCAGGGTCACGATGGCCAGATAGTCCCCCCGCAGGCGCAGGGCCGGCAGGCCCACCAGCAGACCGAATACCGCCGCTACCAGTCCCCCTGCCAGCATACTCAGGGGCAGACGCAGACCCAGGGGCAGGGGAGAGGAGGACAGGGCGATGGATACCAGGCACCCGGAGAACAGGCCCACGGACATGAAGCCCGCATGGCCCAGGCTCAGCTCACCCAGCAGGCCCACCACCAGGTTCAGCGACACCGCCATAACGATGTACACCGCCGTTGGTACCAGCATGTTGGTCATCTGCCGGTTCAGAAGTCCGGCGTACAGCAGGGCTGCCAGCACAAGGAACAGTGCGGCCACTGCCGCTAAGGTCAGCAGGTCGGCCCGCTGCCGCTTTTTCTGTAAAGTCAGTTGCATTTTCTTCACCTCACACCTTCTCCTGCATGGGCTTGCCCAGCAGGCCCGTGGGCTTTACCACCAGCACCACCACCAGCACGGCGAACACAATGGCATCTGCCCATAGGGTGGAGATATACGTTTTGGACATCTGCTCGATCAGGCCCAGCAGTATGCCGCCCAGCATAGCACCGGGGATGGAGCCGATGCCGCCGAATACCGCCGCCGTAAAGGCCTTGATACCGGGCATGGCGCCGGTGGTGGGCTTGATATATACATAGGTCATGCCATAGAAAAGGCTTGCAAAGGCTGCCAGTGCCGAGCCGATGGCAAATGTCAGGGTGATGGTCCTGTCCACGCTGATACCCATGAGGGTGGCGGCGTCCTTATCCTCGGACACAGCGCGCATGGCCTTGCCCAGCCTTGTCCGGTCGATAAACAGTGTCAGTGCCGCCATCAGCGTGGCTGTTACCGCCAGGGTCAGCACCGTAATGCCGTCTACCTGCACGCCGCCCACGGAAAAACCGGGCAGCTTTACCAGAGTGGGATAGGCCATCTGCTGCGACCCGAAGATCAGCAGCGCCGCATTCTGCAAAAGATAGCTGACGCCGATGGCCGTTATGAGTACACTCAGCGGAGGGGCCTGGCGCAGAGGCTTATAGGCGCAGAATTCGATGACCACACCCAGCACTGCACACACCACGATGCTTACGATCACTGTTACCCACGGGGATAGTCCCATCTGCGCCACCGCCACAATGCCGCTGTAAGCACCCACCATAATTACATCGCCGTGGGCGAAGTTCAGCATTTTGGCGATACCGTAGACCATGGTGTAGCCCAGCGCGATCAGCGCGTAGATACTGCCCAGGCTCAGGCCGCTTATCAAGGTTTGAATCAGATTCGTCATAGTCGTCATTCCTTTGCGCTGCCTCTCCATTCTCCCGGCAGAAAGCCGGAAGAATGGAGAGGCTTGTGTGAGAGAGGTAAAAGTCCGGTTATTCTGCTGCGGAGTTGGTCTTTTGGCCGCTAAACAGCGTGCCTACGCCGTTTTTGTACAGGATAGCACTGGCGGCCTTATTGGTATTGCCGTCGGCGCTCCAGGTCATGGTGCCGGTGACACCCTCCACGGTCAGGGAGGTCATCACGGCTGCCAGGTCTGTGCCGGAGGTGCTGCCCTTGGCGGCTTCGATGGCGGCCTTTACGGCGTACACGGCATCGTAGCCGTCGGCGGCAAACTGGTCAGGGGTGGCGTTGTAGGCCTCCTGATATGCCTTGACAAAGGCCTGCACCTTGGGCTCGGCAGAGTCGGCGGCAAAGGGGGTCATCATCAGAACATTGTCCGCGATGGTCACATCCTGGCTGACCTTGCCCAGGATGCCGTCCAGACCGTCGGCGCCGAAGAAGTAGACATCAGAGCCGAACTTGCCCTGGGCCTGGGTCAGGAAGGTGGAGGCCTCCTCGGCATAGATGGGGATGAACACAACCTTTACACCGGAGGCAACCAGGGCGTTTACCTGGGTGGAAAAGTCGGTGTTGGTGGCCGTGGTGAAGGTCTGGGTCTCCTTGATGGTCACGCCGACCTTCTGGCACTGGGCAGCGAAGGCATTATACAGGCCGGCGGAGTAGTCGTTATCGCTCTGATAGAATACGCCCACCTCGGTGGCCAGGGCCTTGTCCTTCAGATAATCCGCCGCGGCAGTGCCCTGATAGGAATCGTAGAAGCAGACGCGGAAGGCCTTGTCATTGCCGTCGATGCACTTATCGGCGGAGCCGGTGGTTTCCATGATGAACATATCGTCGGCCTTGGCTGCTGCCACCACAGAGGCCGTCTCACCGGACAGCACCGCGCCCAGGCTCACGTTCATGCCCCAGTCCATAAGCTTGCCGTAAGCGGCCACAGCGCTCTCGGGGTCGCCCTGAGAATCCTGGAACTGGACCTCCAGCATTTTCCCGTTTACGCCGCCGGCGGCGTTGATTTCCTTGGCAGCCAGCTCTGCGCCGTGCTGCACGGATAGTCCGTAGTTGGCGTAGCCGCCGGTCAGGGGACCCACGCCGCCCAGCCGAATGGTATCACCGTCGCCGCCGCCGGCCTTGTCCTTGCTGCCGCAGGCCATCAGGCTAAAAACCATGGCCATAGCCAAAAGCATTGCAAATACTCTCTTTTTCATGTTTTTGTTCTCCTTTGCATTGATTTTTAAGATATATGACCCTTCGGCGATGCCGAAGGCATACAAAAAAGCGGCCCCGCCTGTTGGCGGAGCCGCTTTGCTGTATCGTGTCAGCGTGTCATGCGACGATCCGTGCCAATGGCGTGCGTGGAGAAAGAACCAGTACCAGCAGTACCAGTACCAGAATGCAAATAATAATGGACGCCATAATAATGGCGCCCAGCACGGACAGAATGACAGTATGGAAAGCGGCACAGGCGCAGCAGAAGGCAGCGCCGGCGCAGGCGGCGGTCATGGTTTTATGCATCTTACTGTTCATGGTGTTGGTCATGCTGGCCGCCTCCTTCGCTTCAAAAGTGTTGAGTGAATTCTAACAAAACCTGTTATTGAAGTCAATAGTCGATTCTGCTAAAATGAGGTCATAACGCACAATATCCTACTATATGAATTATGCAGATTGTACAAATTCTCCTTCTGCACTGCTGTATCATACCGGCTTTTACAGAACCGGCATATCCGCCGGGACCTGTGAAGATGTGCATCAGATCCATAGAAATACACCTCCCTTTTTGTTCTCGCTAAGGCCGGTGTTCTCCTCCAAAAGAAAGAAATAGATGCCAAAGCGCGGGTAAAAATATCATCGCGCGGCACATCACAGAGCTGAAAAAAGTGAGTCTCATAAAAAAACTGAAACAAAATTTGGTCATACCATTGATTTATGTAAAAATTCCGTGTAGAATAAGCGGATAAGAAGATTGTTGCCCCATTATGGCAAAAGCGGAAAGGGTAAGGAATGACGGCCATGCATATCGAGAAAATACAGCAGAATAACGCGCCGCGGGTACCGGAGTTGATCATGCAGGCGCTGGTCAAGGCCATAGAGGACGGCCACATCCGGGTAGGCGAGGATATGCCCTCGGAGAGAGACCTGGCGGAAATGCTGGGTGTGGGCCGCGGCTCCCTGCGAGAGTGCCTGGCTATTTTGGAATTTCTGGGCGCCATCGACGGCCGGGGCAACCGCAAGGTGCTGCTGCGGGACGCAGACTATATTCAGAAGGCCCGCGGCTGGATCGAATGCTCCAATGAGATGGGCGGCACAGAGCCGTTCAATGAGTTCCGCCGGGTCATCGAGGTGGGCATCGTGGGCCTGGCCTGCGAGCGGGCTACGGAGGAGGATATGGCCGCCCTGGATGAGGCCATCCGCAACCTGGACGAGGATCCCGCCAACTATATGCACGATGTGGAGTTTCACGATGCCCTGGCCGTGGCCAGCCACAATGCCATGCTGGCCTCCACCATTTATCTGGTGAATAATCTTATCGCCGATGTGCGGATGCGGTTTTGGGACCTGCCCAGCTATAAGGAGCTGACCCAGCAGACCCACCATGATATTTATATGGCCGTAAAGAGCCGCAATGCGGCAGGGGCCCAGGAGGCGATGATCCGACACCTGAACATCGTTTCCCAATATGCGCAGTGCTATCCCGCCCGGGACAGCGGCGAGGAGGAGGCCCCTGTGCCGGACGAGGCCTGAGAGTTTATTTCCCGACAAGAAAAAGAGGAGGATATACCCCCTGGAAAAGGGGTATATCCCCTCTTTTTTCGTTTCGATAAATTTATTGAAGCTTTTTTATACACAATAGACAACTCCCACCCTCAAAATTCGGCTTTTATTGCGGATTGACGAGGGGCGAAAAAGGTGCTATTTTGGTATCGTGGTTAGATGGTAATACCAAATTACCATCTTTAGAGAGTAAATTTGAGAAAATTTTGAGAGTTAGGAGGAACCGTATGAAAAAGCTGATGGCAGCGGTGCTGGCGGGCCTGATGCTGGCGGGCCTGTTATCGGGCTGTGCAAGCACCGCAAACGACGAGAAGGTGGAATACCGCTGGAAAATGGCGCTGAACTCCACCGAGGGCGATAATGCCTATGACACCGGCGTTCTGTTCGCCCAGAAGATCAAGGAGCTGACCGACGGCCGGGTGCAGGTAGACCTGTACGGCGGCGCCCAGCTGGGCACCACGGCGGAGGTGCTGGAGGGCATGTACGCAGGTGTGGCCGATGTGATGTGCGAATCCATCGGTACGCTGGCTACCTTTACCCCCCTGGCCAACATTGAGGCGATGCCTTATATGTTCAGCAGCTACGATCACTTTATGAATGTGTGGTACAGCGACCTGGGCCAGGAGATCAAGGACGCCGTGGGCGATGATGCCGGCTTCAAGCTCATGGGTGCGTCCTACCGCGGTCCCCGTGTGGTGTGCGCCACCAAGGAGCTGAAAACCATTGCCGACTTCAAGGGCTTCAAGCTCCGGGCCCCCAACCTGGAGATGTATCTGAAGACCTGGCAGTGGGCGGGGGCCAACCCCACACCGGTGCCTATGAACGAGGTTTACACCGCTCTGCAGCAGAAAACCGTGGACGGCCAGGAAAACCCCGTGGTGGACTCCGTGAACTACGCCTTTGACGAGGTGTGCAACTACTGGATCAAGACCAACCATGTGTACGGCTGCAATGTGGTGATCATGGACAAGAAGTACTTTGAGAGCCTGCCCGCCGACATTCAGAAGGCCACCCTGGAGGCCGCCGATTTTGCGGGCCGGGCCATCAGTGAGCAGCAGGCGGACAAGGATGCCGTGGCCTGGCAGGAGCTGGAGGACGAGGGCAAGACCATCATCGAGGTGGATAACGCCGCCTTCGCCGAGCACTTCAAGGACTTTGCCGCCACTAACTATCCCCAGTTTGCCGATTGGGTGGAGCGCATCGCCGCCATGGATCCTGCCAAGGGCTAAGAAAGGAGGAGAATTGTTGTGATCAAAGCGTATTCCAAATTTTTGGATATTCTGGAGAAGATCCAGCGGGTCATTCTGACCGTGTCCGTGCCGGCCATGGTGCTGATTATGTTCTACCAGGTCGTCATGCGGTATGTGTTCCACAATTCCCCGGCCTGGAGCGAGGAGCTGGTGCGCTACCTGTTCATCTTCAATGTGATGATGGCCGCGGCCATTGCTGTGCGGCGCAACAGCCACCTGCAGATCGACATTCTGCTCAACGTTCTGAAGCCCCATGTGCGCCGGATCTTCACCATCTGCGCCACGACGGTGGGCCTGGTGTTCCTGGTATACCTGTTCATCCTCTCCCTGGAGCTGGTGCGCAGCGGCGCGCCTAACACCTCCGCCGGCCTGGGCCTGCCCATGTCCATTCCCTATACCTGTGTGCCCATCGGCACGGCGCTGATGGTGCTGACCTCTGTAGAGGTCATTCTCAAGAACATTCAGGAACTGGCTGACGAAAAGAAAGGAGGCACCGCCGTATGAATGCAGGACTGCTCGTATTTATTCTGCTGCTGCTTCTGTCCTTCCTGGGCATTCCCATCTTTATCTCCCTGGGCATCGGCACCCTGATAGCCCTGAACATGGCGGACCTGCCCATGCTGGTGCTGCCGCAGAAGCTCTTTGCCGGCATGAACTCCTCCTCCCTGCTGGCCATTCCCTTCTTCATCCTGGCGGGCAACCTTATGTCCCGCAGTATTACGGGAAAGCTCATTGATGTGGCCAACGCCCTCATCGGGCGCATCAAGGGCAGCCTGGCCCTGGTAACGGTGGTGGCCTCCGGCCTGTTTGGCGCCATCTCCGGCTCCGGTGTGGCCACGGCCTCCGCCATTGGCGGCCTGACCATTCCCGCCATGAAGAAGGAGGGCTATCCCGCTCCCTTCGCCGTGGCCGTGTCATCCATTTCGTCCATTTTGGGTCCCATCATTCCCCCGTCTATTACCCTGATTGTGTACGCCTCCATCACCAATGTGTCGGTGTCCAAGCTATTTATCGGCTCGGTGATCCCCGGCCTGCTGCTGGTGGTGTGCCTCATGGGCTACGCCCTGGTATATGCTAAGCGCAATAACCTCCCCGCCCACGAGAAGATGCCCGCCAAGGAGGTGGCCAAGACCTTCAAGAGCAGCATCTGGGCGCTGCTGATGCCCATTATCATTCTGGGCGGTATCTTCGGCGGTATCTTCACCGCCACCGAGGCCGCTGCCGTGGCCGTGGTATACGCCCTGATCGTGAGCCTGTTTATCTATAAGGACACTAAGTGGAGCGAGCTGCCCTCCTCCTTTGTGGAGGCGTCCGTTTCCACCGCCACCATCATGGTGATGGTGGGCCTGTCCAAGGCCTCCAGCTATGTGGTGGTCACCTCCGGCCTGCCGGCCCTGCTGCTGGACACCTTCTCCAGCCTCACCGAGAGCCGGGTGCTGATCCTGCTGCTGCTGAACCTGCTGTTCCTCATCATCGGTATGCTCATGGAGGCCAATGCCGCCATCATTATGATGACCCCCATCCTGATGCCCCTGCTGACCCTGTACGGCATCAACCCCCTGATGTTTGGCATCGTCATGAGCTTCAACCTGTGCATCGGCCTGGTCACGCCTCCTGTGGGCCTGTGCCTGCTGCTGAGCAACCAGATCGGCGAGACCAGCCTCAGCAAGTCCCTGAAGGCACTGATGCCCCTGCTGCTCATCAGCATCGTGGTGCTGCTGCTGATTACCTATGTGGATCCGCTGACCACCTGGCTGCCGTCCCTGCTGAAGAAGTAAGGACATAATATTGCCCCCATTATCACTCCTTTTCTGTTTCCAATGTGATCCCCACCCCCTTGAAGGGGGCGGGGACGCGGCGGAAAAACTAAGGAGTTTGTTGAGTTTCCATATGTATTTTAATAAGGAGATGTATGTATATGAAGATCGGTTTCCTGGGCCTGGGCGTCATGGGCCTGCCTATGGCGAAAAATCTGATAAAAAAGAGCGGCTGCGAGGTGCTGGGCTTTGATGTGGCCCAGAGCCGCTTGGACGAGTTCGCCGCCGCAGGCGGTACGCCGGTGAAGGAACAGACGGATATTTATAAGCAGTGTGACATCATCATGCAGATCCTGCCCACCCACGCCATTATCCGCAAGTCTGTGGAGGACGCCGTACACTACGGCAAGCGGGGCAACATCATCATCGACCTCAGCTCCACCGCCCCCGATATCATCCAGGATCTGTACAAAACCGTCAGAGAGGCGGGTATGTACCTGCTGGATTCCCCCATCAGCGGTGGTAATCCCATGGCCATTGCCGGCACCCTGGCCATTATGACCGGCGGCGACAAGGAAGTGTTTGACAGCGTAAAGCCCCTGCTGGAGTGCATGGGTCATCCCGTTTACACCGGCGGCAGCGGCAGCGGCAGCGTCACCAAGCTGGTGAACAACATGGTGGCCGGGGCCTATATGGTGGTTATCGCCGAGGCCTATGCCTTCGCCGCCAAGGCGGGCATTGACCTGCAGACCACCTTTGAGGCCACCCGGGGCGGCTTTGCCGGCGGCCCTGTGTATGAAAACAAGGTGCCCAAGCTCATCAAGCGCGACTTCGAGCCCGGCGCCCGGGTAGCCGTTCACCGTAAGGACATCCTCAATGCCAAGCACTTTGCCCATCACATGGGCGTGGATACGCCCATGACCGACGTGGTGCTGCGGGTCATGGACTGGATGAACGACAACGGCCATATCGACGAGGATCAGATCGCCATGGTCAAGTATTACGAGGATAAGATGGATGTGACCGTGGGCGAGGAAAAATAAACCTATGGATCGCTATCCCATCCGCGTAACCCTGCTGGCCAACGCCGGCGTGCTGATCCGATACCGGGACACGGCTCTGCTCCTGGACGGGCTGTTCGGCAGAAAGGACAATCCCTTCAGCCTCCTGCCCCCCGGCTGCCGGGAGGCCATGCTTCGGGGCGAGCCGCCCTTTGAGCGGCTGGACTATCTGCTGTTCACCCACTACCATCCCGACCACTTTGACCCGGAGATGGTCCGGGCGCTTTTGGAGCATCGAAGGGTGAAGGGCCTGTTTTATCCGAAGGACGAGGCCCCGGCGGTGCAGAAGCTCAGCCGGTGGCTGCAGCAGGAGGGCATTCCCTGCGTGCCGCTGTGCCGCGGGACGGACCGGGCCGCCATACAGATCGAGCCGGGTATTTCGGTGCAGGCGTTTATGGTGCCCCATCTGGGAGAGGAGTACCGGTCCGTGCCCCATGTGTGCTATCTGCTGAGCTTTGACGGGCGGCGGGTGCTGTTCACGGCGGACAGCGACTATCTCCACGAGGATTTCTCCCGGCTGGCGGGAATACCCCTGTACGCGGTGTTCCTCAATCCCCTGTTTTACCAGGCTTATTATAATACCCGCCTGTTTCACGGACATTTTGACACGGATACGCTGTGCGTCTACCATGTTCCCTTTCCGGAGGACGACGGGATGCATATGCAGGATATGGCGCGGCGTATGCCGCGTGGGGCGGCGGACAGCGGGCTGCGGGTCCTGCCGCTGACGGAACCGATGCAGCAAATCGAGCTTTAACGGAATAGGAAGTGAATAACCATGAATGACATTCTGGAAATGGCCCAGGGCAATCTTACCCGGGTCATCGCCGTGCGGCTGCGTCCCGGAACGGATGTGCTGCTGGGCCTCACCGAGGCCTGCCGCCGTGCGGGTATCAACAACGGTGTGATCCTCAGCGCCATCGGCAGTCTGGACGGTGTGGCCTACTGCAATCCCGTGGAGCTGCCGGACAAGAAGGCCGGCTACGGCTACGGCGAGGTGCTGCACCTGACGGGGCCCATTGAGCTTACCGCCGGCAGCGGCATAATCTGCCATGATGACCAGGGGGTCACGAACCTCCATGTACACATGAGCCTCAGCGACCGCTACGGCAATGCCCACGGCGGCCACCTGGTGGAGGGCACTAAGGTGCTGCTCACCGTGGATGTGATCATCGCCGAAATCGGCGGGCTGGTCATGGGAAGAAAATTTGACGACGAATTGGAAGTGCCCCTGTTCGCGCCCAAGCAGGCGTAAGGGGCAGCTAAAGAAAGGTGTGAGAACATTGGCTGAAAAGAAAACTAAGGAAATGTACAGTAAGGAGCAGCTTTTGGAGTTCTACCGCACGATGGTGCGCATCCGTACCTTCGAGGAGAAGGCCGCTGAGTGCTTCACCAAGGGTATGCTGGCAGGAAACATCCATCTGAGCATCGGCCAGGAGGCCGCTGAGGCCGGCGCTTTCGCCGCTATCGGCCCCCAGGACTACTTTACCTCCACCCACCGCGGCCACGGCCACGCCATTGCCCGGGGCGCTGACCCCAAGCTGGCTATGGCCGAGCTGTTCGGCAAGAAGACCGGCTACTGCAAGGGCAAGGGCGGCTCCATGCATATTGCGGACATGGAGAAGATGAACCACCTGGGCGCCAACGGCATCGTAGGCGGCGGCCAGCCCATCTCCGCCGGCAGCGCCCTGGCCTCCAAGATCCTGGGCGATGGCGCGGTGACCGTGGGCTGCTTCGGCGACGGCGCCACCAACGAGGGCAGCTTCCACGAGTCCCTGAATATGGCTGCCGCATGGCAGCTTCCCTTGGTGTGGTTCATTGAAAATAACTGCTACGGCGTGTCCACCGAGATCCACCGGGTCACCAACACCCCCCATCTGGCCAGCCGTGCTGAGGCTTACGGCGTGCCCTATGCCATCGTGGACGGCACCAACCCCACGGAGGTTTACGAGGCCATGCAGAAGGCCATGGAGCATGCCCGCAGCGGCAAGGGCCCCTATCTGGTGGAGGCCACCGTGTACCGCTATCAGGGCCATTACTGCGGCGACCCCGCCGTGTACCGTCCCAAGGAGTACATGGAGCACGCCCTGGAGAACGACGGCATCATGAAGCTGGGCAAGCGTCTGCTGGCCTTGGGTGCTACCCAGGAGGAGCTGGACGAGATCACCGCAGCGGCGGATGCCGAGATGACCGAGGCCGTTAAGTTTGCCGACGAGTCTGAGTATCCCGATCCCGCCACGGTGCTGGACGATATGTATGTGAGCGACAATGAAAGGTGTGTGGCACGATGAAAAAGATTACTGTCAGCAAGGCCATCGGTGAGGCCCTGCACGAGGAGATGCTCCGGGACAAAAATGTCTTTATCATGGGCGAGGACATGGCCGTTATGGGCAATGTGTTTGCCATTACCAAGGGCTTTTTGGAGGAGTTCGGCCCCAACCGGGTCATTGATACCCCCATTTCCGAGGAGGGCTTCGTAGGCATGGCCGTAGGCGCGGCTATGCGCGGCCTGCGTCCCGTGGTGGAGCTGATGTATGACGACTTCGCCACCGAGTGCGCCGACCCCCTGTTCAACCAGGCGGCCAAGATCCGCTACATGACCGGCGGCCAGTGCAATGTGCCTATGGTCCTGCGGGCCCCCATGGGTGCTGGCCGCCGCAACGCCGGCCAGCACTCCCAGTCGCTGGAGAACTTCTTCTGCCACTTCCCCGGCCTGAAGGTAGTGGCTCCCTGCTCCGCCGCGGATGCCAAGGGCCTGCTGAAGACCGCCATTCGGGACGATGACCCCGTTATCTTCCTGGAGCACAAGCTGCTGTACGCCAAGAAGGAGGAGATCCCCGAGGAGGAGTACACCATTCCTCTGGGCCAGGCCGCTGTGAAGCGGGAGGGCAAGGATATTTCCATCATCACCTGGAGCCGCGAGGTAAACTTCTCCCTGGAGGCTGCCGCCAAGCTGGCCGAGGAGGGCATTGAGGCCGAGGTGCTGGACCTGCGCACTCTGGTACCCCTGGATTGGGACGCCATTGTCAAGACCGTTTCCAAGACCCACAACGCCATCATCGTCTCCGAGGAGGTCAAGCGCGGCAGCTTCGCCGGCGAGCTTTCCGCTCAGATCGGCGAGGAGCTGTTCGACGAGCTGGACGCTCCGGTGGAGCGTGTCTGCGGCCTGAACATCTGCTCCCCCTTCAGCCCCGTGCTGGAGGACAAGAACTTCCCCCACCCGGAGGATATCGTGGCCGCGGTAAAGCGTGTGCTGAACAAGTAAGGAGGGAGAACTATGGCTTTTGAAGTATGTATGCCCCAGTTGGGCCTGACCATGGAGGAGGGCACCGTCTCTCAGTGGATCAAGCATGAGGGCGATGCCGTAAAGACCGGCGATGTGCTGCTGGAGATCACCACCGACAAGCTGACCAATGAGGTCACCAGCGAGCATGACGGCGTTCTGCTGAAGATCGTAGCCCAGGAGGGCGAGGATGTACCCGTGAAGGGTCTGCTGTGCTATGTGGGCCAGCCCGGCGAGGCCGTAGGCGATGCCCCTGCCGCCGCTGCCGCTGCTCCTGCCGCCCCGGCTGCTCCCGCCGCACCCGGGGCCTGCGCCCCTGTGCCCGCTCCCGTGGCCGTAGGCGGCGCCCGTATCCGCATCTCCCCCCTGGCCCGCAAGACGGCGGCCAAGCTGGGCGTGGATGTCAGCGGTATCGTAGGCAGCGGCCCCAGCGGCCGTATCCGCCAGCAGGATGTGCTGGCTGCCGCCAAGGCTCCTAAGGCTGCGGCCCCTGTGGCTGCCGAGCCCGCCCCCGCCGCCAAGCCCGTGAGCAAGACCGGGCTGGAGCTGATGGAGGGCGACACCGTCTCCAAGCTGGCGGGTATGCGCAAGGTGGTGGCCCAGCGTATGCTGCAGTCCCACACGGAGATCCCCCCTGTTACCCAGAACACTAAGGTGGATGTTACGGAGCTGATGAAGTTCCGCAAGATGCTCCTGGCCGAGACGGGCAACAAGTATTCCGTCAACGATCTGATCCTCAAGGCCACGGCCAAGTGCCTGCGCCAGCACCCGGAGGTGCTGGTGAGCCTGGACGGCGACCAGGTCATCCAGCGGGCCCATGTAAACCTGGGCATGGCAGTGGCTCTGGACGCGGGATTGATCGTTCCCGTGATCCGCGATGCCGACCGCATGGGCCTGGATGCCCTCTCCGCCGCCGCTAAGGATCTGGCCTCCCGGGCCAAGAGCAACAAGCTGACTCCGGACGAGTACAAGGGCTCCACCTTCTCTGTTTCTAACCTGGGTATGTTCGGCATTGAGACCTTCACACCCATCGTCAACCAGCCCGACGCCGCCATTTTGGGTGTGTGCGCCGTGGAGGACGAGCTGGTGATGGACGACGAGGGCAACATCTCCAAGCACCAGGTCATGCGGCTGTCCTTTACCTATGACCACCGCCTCATCGACGGCGCCGTGGCCGCCAAGTTCGTGATGGCTCTCCGGGATCTGCTGGAGAAGCCCATGAGCATCATCCTGTAAGCGGGGAGGATTAGAAATATGGCTTATGAACTGAAAATGCCCCAGCTGGGCCTGACTATGGAGGAGGGTACTCTTTCCAAGTGGCTCAAGCACGAGGGCGATACCGTGAAGGCCGGCGAGGTGGTGGCGGAGATCACCACCGATAAGCTGACCAACGAGCTGACCAGCGAGCAGGACGGCGTTATGCTGAAGCTCGTGGCTCAGGAGGGTGACGACATTCCCGTCAAGGGCACCCTGGCCTGGATCGGCCAGGCCGGCGAGGCTGTGCCCGGTGCAGTACCTGCCGCTGTGGCGGCGGCCGTGCCCCAGGCTCCGGCGGCGCCTGCCGCTGCCCCTGCAGGCGGCAAAAAGTCCGTCATCGTCATCGGCGGCGGCCCCGGTGGCTATGTGGCTGCCATCCGCGCCGCGCAGCTGGGTGCGGAGGTCACCGTTGTGGAGAAGCAGTACCTGGGCGGCACCTGCCTGAATGTGGGCTGCATTCCCACTAAGTGCCTGCTGCATTCCGCCGAGCTGGTGGAGCAGATCAAGACCCAGGGTAAGGAAATCGGCGTGGAGGTAGAGGACGTCAAGGTCAACTTCCCCCAGGTCATTGCCCATAAGAACGCCATCAGCAAGCAGCTCACCAGCGGTGTGGCCGGCCTGCTGAAGCTGAATAAGGTCAAGAAGGTGGATGGCGCCGCCAAGTTCACCGGCGAGAAGCAGCTGGAGGTCACCAAAGCCGACGGCAGCAAGGAGACCATGACCGCCGACGCCATTATCGTGGCCACCGGCTCCGTCAATGCCCAGCCCCCCATTCCCGGCCTGAAGGAAAACCCCAACTGCATCGACTCCACCGGCGCTCTGTCCCTGGAGAAGCTGCCCCAGACCATGGTGGTCATCGGCGGCGGCGTCATCGGATTGGAGCTGGCCTGCGCTTACGCAGCCTTCGGCACCAAGATCACCGTGGTGGAGGCTATGGACCATATGCTGCCCATGCTGGATGGCGATCTGACCAAGATCGGCGTGGCCCACATGAAGAAGATGGGCATGGACTTCCATCTGGAATGCCCTGTGCAGTCTGTGGAGAGCAGCCCCGTGGGCGCCAAGGTGGTCTGCAAGGATAAGAGCGGCAAGACCGTCACCTTTGAGGCGGAGAAGGTGCTGGTGGCCATCGGCCGCAAGGCCAATACCGCCGGGCTGGACCTGGCCGCCGGAAAAATCGACAACGACAAGGGCCGCATCCTGGTAAATGACAAGATGGAGACCAATGTGCCCGGCGTGTACGCCATCGGCGACTGCGTGTTCGGCCATGCACAGCTGGCCCACACCGCCTCCGCCATGGGCGAGGTAGCCTCGGAGAACATCTGCGGCCTGGAGGCTCACTACTGCGAAAAGACCAATCCCACCTGCGTGTACATGGAGCCGGAGGCGGCCTCCGTGGGTCTGACCGAGGAGCAGTGTAAGGCCCAGGGCATTGCCTACAAGGTGGGCAAGTTCTCCATGAGCGCCAACGGCAAGGCCCTGATCCTCAACGGCGGCGAGGGCCTGGTGAAGATCATCGCCGGGGCCGAGTACGGTGAGATTTTGGGTATGCACATCATCGGGCCCCGGGCTACCGACCTCATTGCTGAGGGCGCCTTGGCCATCGAGGGTGAGATGACCCTGGATGAGATCATCGACACCATCCACTCTCACCCCACTGTCACGGAGACCATGCGCGAGGCGGCACTGAACGCCGAAAAGCGTGCCATTCATACCAAAAACTGAGTTAGCCTTATCCATTTCCCTCCGAGAGCTCTCCCTCTCTCACTCTCGGAGGGATTTTTTCTCACAAACAGGAGGATAATGCATGCAGCGTGCTGTACACTATTTAGAAACGGGCTCCCAAAGTCCATATTACAATCTTGCCTTTGAGGAGTATGTGCTCACCCACCGCACTCAGGGCGACTATCTTTTGCTGTGGCAGAATGAAAACACCATCGTGGTGGGGCAGAATCAGAATACCGAGGCCGAGATCAACCGCCCCTTTGTGGAGGCGCATCACATCAATGTGGTGCGCCGCAGCACCGGCGGCGGCGCAGTCTATCACGACCTGGGGAATTTGAACTATTCCTTTATCACCGACGCCGGAGACAAGGCCAGCATCAGCATGGACCGCTTCACGAGCCCTGTGGTAGAGGCGCTGAAGGGCCTGGGGCTGCAGGCGGAGGCCTCCGGCCGCAACGATATTTTGGTGGAGGGACGGAAGGTTTCCGGCACGGCCCAGCGGCTGTACGGAAACCGTATCCTGCACCACGGGACCCTACTTTTTGATGCTAACCCTGATATGGTGGCCGGAGCCCTGCAGGTGGACCCGGAGAAGTTCCGCTCCAAGAGTACCAAGTCCGTCCGCAGCCGCATCGGCAATATCCGCAGCTTTTTGAAGCAGGATATGGATATGCCCGCCTTTTGGGCGTATCTGAAAGAGACCCTGGCCGGCAGCGGAATGGTGTTTGACACCCTGACAGCCGACGAGCTGGCACAGGTGGACAAGCTGAAGGCGGAGAAATACGACACCTGGGAGTGGAACTATGGCCGCTCGCCTAAGTTCGATATGACCAGTAAGCGCTACTGGGACGGCGGCTGCCTGGAGGTAGGCGTCTCTGTGTCCCACGGCTGTATAACAGATATCCGCTTCAATGGCGATTTCCTGGCGGTTTGCAGCATAGAGCCGCTGGTGGAGGCCCTGCGAGGCGTCCACTTCCGCCGGGAAGATGTCTGCCGGGTGCTGAACAGCCTGTCGATATCGAAGCTGCTCGGCGCCATCACAGAGGAGCAGGTGCTGGACACAATCTTCTGCGATGACTGTCCACCGGTGTGAGATATCAAGTGATAGCTGCGCTCTGTGTGCCTTGATTGGTGAGATATGCTCCAATCGGCTCCTGCCGGGTGCCTTTCCTCATTATTGCAAGAAAATACCCCTGTTTCGTTTTGCCGAAACAGGGGTATTTTTGAAGCTTTTTGACAGATTAAAAAGGGACGGGGCCCGGCCAAATGAGCCTGCCGTTTTCTCTGCGGCCGGTGTATATCCGGCCTTGACATAAGGATCAAGGCCGATGGGTCAGAGGCGTTTTTTTACAGCACCTTGTTGAGAAAGCTGATCAGGCGCGGACTTTCGGGGTGCGCAAAGAGCTCGTGAGAGGGCTTGTCCTCCTCTATGTGCCCACCGTCCAGGAAGATGGTGCGGCTGCTGACCTCGCGGGCAAAGCGCATCTCATGAGTGACGACGATCATGGTCATGCCGCTTTCCGCAAGATTTTTCATAACATCCAGCACCTCCCCGATCATTTCCGGGTCAAGGGCGCTGGTCGGCTCGTCAAAGAGCATCACCTCGGGATCCATCATCAGCGAACGCACAATAGCTATGCGCTGCTTCTGCCCGCCGGAGAGCTGGCTGGGGTATGCGTCGGCGCGGTCGGCCAGCCCCACGCGGCCAAGCAGCTCCAAGGCCTTGGCCTCTGCCTCCGCCCGATCCATGCCCTTAATGCGGACGGGGCCGGCGGTCAGGTTTTTCATCACATTCATATTGTTGAACAGGTTGAACTGCTGGAATACCATGCCCATTTTCTGCCGGTGCTGGTCGATATGCTTGCTTTGTCCCTTGGCGCAGATGTCCACGCCGTCAATCAGGATCTGCCCGGAGGTCGGCTTTTCCAGCAGATTCAGGCAGCGCAGAAAGGTGCTTTTGCCGCCGCCGGAGGGACCGATAATGGATACCACCTCGTTTTTATTAAAGGAAACGCTGATGTTCTTGAGGACCTCAAGCTTATGAAAGCTTTTACACAGGTCTATGACCTGCAGGATATTTTCACTTGCCATGATTCATCTTCCTTTCTGCCAGTGAGATCAGGCGGCCGCCCGTAAAGGTCATCGCAAAATAGCACAGCGCCGCGATAGCAAGGCAGGCCAGGCTCTTGTAGGTGACGGCGATGACATCATTGGTGCGGAACATCAGGTCGGCAAGGCCGATAACGGAGACGATGGAGGATTCCTTGATAACGGTGACAAACTCATTGCCCAGGGCCGGGAGGATATTGCGGATAGCCTGGGGCAAAACAACCAGCCGCATAGCCTGACCGTGGCTGAAGCCGATGCTGCGTGCAGCCTCCATCTGGCCGTAGTCCACAGCCTGCACGCCGGAGCGGATGATCTCAGCTACATAGGCACAGCTGTTGATGCTCATGGCGATAATCCCGGCAGAAAAACGCGAAAAATTCGGGATCCAGGCAATATCGGGAAGCGCAAAGCCGATCATGGGCAGACCGTAAAAAATGAACATGAGCTGCACCATCAGCGGTGTTCCGCGGATAAACTCAATGTAGGCCACTGCGAACCAGCGAAGGGGCGGAATTTTACTCATGCGCATACAGGACATGAGCGTGCCGAAAATCGTACCGAATAACACGGTGAAGGCTGCGATGATCAGGGTGTTGACGATGCCCTCCTCAAAGAAGCTGTGGTACCGGGCGATGAGCTGTCCGATGGTCTCGATAAACTCGATGAATTTCATGGGGAACCCTCCTCAATGCATAGCCGGGCTTCGCCGCCGAAACGGCGAAGCCCGTGTTTTGCGTACTTGTGCTGTTCTCTCGCCTGTGTTTTACAGGCCGAGGCTGGCGGCCAGCTTAACAGCCTCGTCGTAAGCCTTCTGATAGCTGCCGTCGGAGGTGACCTTGTCGATGACCTGGTTCACGGCGGCCACCAGATCCTCGTTGCCCTTGGCGATCACGACGGACTTACCGAAGGAGGCCTCCTCTGCGGTGAAGGCAAAATTGGAAACCTCCAGACCGCCGTTGCTGGTGGCCACCAGAGACTCACCCACAGCCTGATCCACCACCAGGCCGGCAATGTTGCCGTTCTGAACCTCCAGGGCAAGGGCGGGGTACTTTTCCAGCTCAAAGAGCTCACTGTCGGGGAGGGCGGACTGGATCAGCTGGGACTGAATGGTGCCCTTCTGTGCGCCGACCTTCTGCCCGGCAAGGGATTCCTTGGTGGAGTAGACATCTGCGTTGCCGGTCTTGACGATCAGCAGCTGTGCGCTGGTCTCATAGAGGTTGCTGAAGTCGATCTCCTTTGCACGCTCAGGGGTGTTGGTGAAGGCTGCGATGCCCAGGTCAACCTGACCGGATTGAACAGCGGGGATGATGCCGTCGAAGGACATGTCCACTACCTCCAGCTGAACGCCCAGGCTGTCGGCAATCTGCTGTGCCAGCCACATATCGCAGCCAACGAAGTTAGCGTCCAGGTCCTTGAACTCATAGGGGGCATACTGGGCCTCGGTGCCCACAACCAGCTTGCCGCTGTCCTTGATCTTTTTGAGCAGGGTTCCGGTCTGCTCCTGCTGGGCGTCGCCGCTTCCGCCGCCGGCCTGATCGTTGGTCTTGCTGCAGCCGGTCATAACCGACAGCAGCATCAGCACGCCAAGTGCCAATGCAAGCATCTTCTTTGCCAAGTTAAAATTTTTCATACTTTCCTCTGTTTCATGCATTTAAATGCATATTCATATGTTTTATGTGCATAATTATACACGCGCAGATTGATTTGTAAATAGCCGTCTATCACAATATTGCAAAAAAAATAAGCATCCAAATTGTGCAAAAATGCAAAAAGGGGGAGAAGCTGTCAAAACGACAGCTTCTCCCTGCGTATTAAAAAAGCCTCGCAGAGTTTGCCGCCCGCAGGCGGCAAAGAAATGAGATCATTTTCTCTCGCGACCTGTGCGTGAGAGAAAATACCGCTCAGGCTGCCAGTGTGGAATTTGTCCGTTTGTGACGGACAAATTATGCGCGCAGCAGACTTGGGGCCCTTTGTCGGAAAACCCGGAGGGCTTTTCGACAATCTCGGAGAAGCTGTCAAAACGACAGCTTCTCCATGCGGTCAAATGCAGTTTTAAGGTGTTCAATGCCGACGGTGCAGGCGATACGGAAGTGTCCTGCGCCGCTTATGCCGAAGGGCGTGCCGGGACTGACCAGGATATGCGCCCTATCTAACAGGGCCTTGCAGAACTGCTTTTCATCCAATCCGGTTTTCTCGATGCCGGGGAAGAGATAGAAGGTACCCTTAGGGCGGACGAGGCTGAGGTAGGGGATTTTTTCGATCCGGTCGGCGGCGTAAAAGATCCGGTCGCGGTATTCGGAAATATACTTTTCCCGGATCGACCTGCGCATGGAAAGCGCCTGGATGGCCGCACGCTGAGAAACAGAGGGTGCGGTGTAAACCAGCGAGCCGTTGATGCGATTCATCACCGCAAGCAGCTCCGGCTCGGCGATGATGACGCCGACACGCCAGCCTGTCATGAGGTAGTTCTTGGAAAAGCTGTTAAGGGTAATGGTGCGCTGGGCCATACCTGGCAGGGTGCGGATAGGGCAGAAGTCCCCCTCATACAGGTAGGTGGTATAGATCTCATCGGCGGCAACCAGCAGGTCATACTCCTGCGCAATGCGGGCCAGCATGGACAGGGTGCCTCTGTCATAGCTCATGCCGGTGGGATTGGTGGGGTTATTGAAGATAATGGCCTTGGTGCGCGGCGTGATGGCGGCGCGCAGCCGGGCTTCATCGATGGCGTAATTTTCCTCGGCATAGGTGGGCACATCCACACACACGCCGCCGGCCAGCTCGATCTGGGAGCGGTATACGGCGAAATAGGGAGAAAAGACGATCACCTCGTCGCCGGGGTCAAGAATGGCAAGCATGGTGAGCGCCATACCCAGGCAGCTGGATGTACTCACAAGCACATGGTCGCCGGAAAGAGGCTGGCCGAAATCCTCCTCCCAGGCCCGGCAAACCGCGGAGATAAGCTCAGGATCGCCCTTGGGGTCGCCATAGTGTGTGTGGCCCAGTCCGGCATCGCGGAATGCAGCGGAGATAATGGCTTCATCGGTGGTGAAGTCGGTGTCGCCGATGCTCAGGTCAATAATATCCTTGTACTTGGACAGGGCCTCGGTATCAAGGGATAAGCCCGTGCCGCCCAGCTGAAAACGCCGGGCAATGTAGTTACGCTTCATTGGCAGATGCCTCCTTAACGATGTGTGGGATCACGGTGGCCCCATTGGGGATCACATAGACGGTTTTTCCCGGAAGTTGGGCTGCTTCAAGCAGCGCCTCCACGTCGGAGAAGGCCCGGATCCCCATGGGCTCCACCGCCTTGGGATCAATGCTGGAATAGAGCAGGATATTATAGCGCTGTGCCTGCTCGCAGTTGAGGAAGAAAACATAGCCGGCCACCGTGAAATGCTCACGCAGGCGCTGCTCAATGGTGCCGGCAAGGAGGTCCTTCGACCAGCCGAAGTATTCGGCAGGCCCGCCGCCCTCCCGGGCCTCGATCACAAGGATCAGCGTGCCTCCCGGCTTCAGAGCCGATTCAACATTATCAATGGCCTTGGTGCCCTGGTAGAGAGAAATGTCCTTGGGAAAGCCGCCGCAGCTTGTAATGACAACATCCGCCTTCCGGGGCACATCCACCTGGTAAATGCGGTTAACCGTCCGGCAGGCCTGCTCCCAGGAGGTGAGATAATGGCCGGAAAAAATGGCGGCCAAGCGCATCTGTGTGTTCATGACAAGATTGACCATAAACAGGTTTTTCACCAGGCCGGCGGCTTCGCACATATCCTCGTGCAGGGGATTGCCCTGTAAAATACCGTTGCCCACGGCCGGGTTGGAGCGCAGGGCTGCGGCATCCAGGGAAAAGGCGTGGTTGTGAAAGATGGTCTCCCGGCTGCTGATGCCGGGCAGGATGCTCTTGCGGCCGCCGCCGAAGCCGGCCATCACATGATGCGTTGCCGCGCCGAGGCAGATGACCATGTCCGCCAGGGCCGCAGTGCGATTGATGGAGACCGGCGTGCCGTGGGGCGTTGTGCCGAGATAGACGAGATCATCGGAATCGCAGTTATGGTTTTCCACGGTGATCCGGTCGTAAACGGCGTCCGTCACCAGGGTGCGCAGCTCTGCCTCATCGCCGCCGGTATGCGTGCCGTTGGCAATGACGATAGTGATGTCATCCTCACGCACGCCGCAGCGCTGGGTGAGATAGTCCACCAGATGCGGCACCACCAGATCCTGCCGCATCCAGAAGCGCGACATATCACTGACCACCAGCGCAACGGTGCTGCCCGGGGTGACCCGCCGGCACAGGGGTGCGCTGTCGATGGGCGCATCCAGGGAGGCCCACAGCTCCCTGCGTATGTCGGAAATCGGCTCCACCACATTGCCGTGCAGCTCTCCGATGATGTTCTTCTCCTCCAGCGGGAACTCCACCGTGCCGCTGCCGTATGCAAATCGATAGGTTTTCATTTGCTCCACCTGCATATCCTGTAAAAATAATAGTAAGAGTATACGGCAAAGAAGAAAAAGATGCAACAGACAACATTCATAAAATTGAGAAAAAATTGACAAATTAAAATGACGCAGCGCAAGAGAAGCATTGCGTATATATGGAGCCGGGTCGAAGGGGGTCTGCCACCCTCTCTGCTTCGACAAAAATCACCCGGCCGCTGAAAAGCAGCCGGGTGAAACTGTCAAGAAAAACATTCGCCTATGGAAAAAGGACGCCGGGAGGCGTCCTTTTCGGCCAAGACTATTGCATGCATATATAGCAGACAATGGATGCTACACCATGACAAACATATTGTAGTGCTTCATCAAGCGGATATCCTCCTTGGATATCATCAGCTCCTGGACCAGCGCCTTATCGATGGGAAGCGGTGTTTTGCTGAGAAGACGCTTGGCGGCAGAGGGCATCAGCGGACGGCAGGAAATGCCATAGGTCAGCACCCACTTCCGGTCGTCGTCCATATAGGGCTGGGGGATGCCGATTTGGTATTTATCCATGGGCATATCGTTGTTCTCGAAAAGCATAGCGCTGAAGGCCTCATAGTGGGTCAAGGTGCCGCGGAAGGTGCTCTCGCAGATTTGGTAGCGGGTCAGATCCTTGACATTCATGTACATGAGTACCTCAGCCTGGCTGCTTCTTTCCGCAGGGAATATGTCGATCACGGTGCATTGGGCGCGGTTGATCCGGCCATCGAAGAAGTGCATATATAGTTGGGAGACATTCCGGAAAAAGGCGGGCACCTCTGCGTTGTACTCCTGGCCGATGTCCGGCGTGTTGCGGTGCAGCAGATCATAGATGCTGACCTTCAGGGCATTGGCAATGTCATAAAGCGTGGCAATATCCACGGATATCTGCCCATTTTCATATTTGGAGATGGCAGAACGCGTTTTGTAGATAGCCTGGGCCAGCTCGTCCATTGACATGCCCCGGCTTTTGCGGGCGTAGCGGATACGGCTGCCGACTTCTCTTGTAATATTTGTCTTTTCAGTGTCCATAAGCGATTTCCTCAAAATCAAATCAAGCTTATTTTTTCACCATTTTTTTCCAATTTTATCAAAAAACGCTAAATATGTCAATAAATATTCCGGACAGGAAACAAAATTTGCACAAATTGTTCCGTGTGGGGAACGGAGGGCAAATTGCCACACGGCGCGCCTTCCGTTATAATGTCAATTAATGTAACCTTTATGTGTTTGGAACTGTGCAAAATCACAACAACATCATTTTGAAATTGGAGAGGTGTACAAAATGAAGGGAAAAGCTGATGCATTGTTTTATGGCGGTAAGATTTACACGATGGAGGCGCCGGATGTCTGCAAGGAAGCGGTGGTGCTGAGGGACGGCAAATTTGCCTACGTGGGCACAAAGGAAGAGGCACTGGCGAAATTTGATTGTGAGAAGTGCATCGACCTGCAAGGCAAGACCGTGCTGCCCGGCATGGGCGACTCTCACCTGCACTTCTTCGCCTTCTGCCAGGCCTATACCACGGTGGATCTGGGCGGTGCCACCTCCCGCGCCGAGGCACTGCAGCTGCTGCGTGAACGCGCGGCGGAGACGCCCAAGGGCGAGTGGATCAAGGGCTCCAACTTCGACCAATCCAAGTGGAAGGATTGCGAGGATCAGCTGCCCACCCGTCTGGACCTGGATGAGGCCAGCACCGATCATCCCATCGTTATCAAGCGCGTGTGCCTGCATACAGCGGTGGCCAACACTATGGCGCTGGAAAAGGCCAACATTACCAACGGCTATGTATTTGGCCCCGGGGGCATGGTGGAGCTGGATGCCGACGGCAACCCCAACGGCATTTTCCGTGAGCAGGCCTCCAAGATCTACGACAACCTGATCCCTGATCCGTTCCTGGTGCCCGCCACCCGTGAAAAGTGCATGAGGAAGGGCCTGGCGCTGGCCTCCAGCCTGGGCGTGACCATGATGCACACCTATGCCGCGGCGATATGGCACTATGACGAGGACTTTGCGGACTATGTGGCCCGCAGCAACCGCGGCGAGCTGCCGGTGCGTATGTTCGTGTGTCTGGACTATATGTTCGACCCGGAGCACCTGACGGCCGAGCAGCGGAGCGATCCCTACCGCGCTGCACGGATGGGCAGCTTCAAGAGCTTCTCTGACGGGTCCCTGGGCTCCCGGTCTGCCAAGCTGTACACCGACTATGCGGACGATCCCGGCAACACCGGTATTCTGGTCATCAGCCCTGAGGACCTGGCCAAGAGAATGTACGAGGCATACCGCCACGGCCTGCAGCCCGCTACCCACTGCATCGGCGACGAGGCACTGGAGGTCACCCTGGATGCGGTGGAGTACTGTCTGCAGCAGGGGCTGAAGGATGGCATGACACCGGAAGAGCAGGCCAAGCGACTTCCCTTCCGTCTCATCCATGCCCAGATGGCCACGCCGGAGCTGATCGAGCGTATGAAGAAGCTGCCGCTCGTGCTGGACATCCAGCCAACATTCCTGATGACCGACCTGCACTGGATTGAGGAGCGCGTGGGCAAGGAGCGTGCCGCACTGAGCTATCCCTGGAAGACGTATCTGGATGAGGGCTTAGTCATGGCCGGAGGCTCCGATGCGCCGGTGGAGAGCTTCAACCCCTGGCTCGGCATCTACGCCGCCGTGACCCGCCAGGACATGGACGGCTATCCCGTGGGCGGCTATCATCCCGACGAGAGGATATCCGTGTATGACGCGGTGTGCATGTACAGCAAAAATGTGGCCTACGCCAACGGCAACCAGGATCTGATGGGCACCATCGAGGCTGGCAAGTTCGCCGACATGGTGGTCATTGACCGCGACATCTTCCACATCCCCGAAAATGACATCAAGGATATACAGGTGCTGAACACCTACATGGCCGGCATCGAGAGATATCACCGCGATTGATACGCGCGGGCACAACAAACAAAGGAGCTAAGTCATGAAACTAAATTCTTTTGAGTCGGTCAAGCAGCTGACGGAAAACATGGTCGCCATCCCCAGCATCAATAAGGAGCCGGGCGGCGAGAGCGCTGTGGCTCGTTATATGCAGGACTTCTATATGTCCCTGCCCTACTTCCAGGCACACCCTGAGCAGGTCAAGTGCTTCCAGACCAAGAACGATTTTGTGGTGCGGCACAGTACGCTGGCCTATGTGAAGGGCACCAAGGGCAATTCTAACCGCACGGTCATCCTCATCGGCCACATCGATACCGTGGGGGTGGACGATTTCGGCACCATCCGTGAGTACGCCTTCCGCTGCGAGGAGCTGCCCGCCAAGCTGCGCGAGACCTTTGTGCTGCCTCAGGAGGTCATTGACGATATCGAGTCCGGCGAATATCTGTTCGGCCGCGGCGCTCTGGATATGAAGTCCGGCGTAGCCGGCCACATGTATCTGATTCAGTATTTCTCCGAGCATCCCGAGGAGCTGGACGGCAACCTGCTGGCCATCGGTGAGTGCGACGAGGAGGACAACTCCAAGGGCATCATCACGGCCCTGGATCTGCTGGAGGAGCTGAAGGAGAAGGAGCATTTCGAGTATGTGGCGTGCATCAACGCCGACTACTCCACCAACTACGCCCCCGGTGATGAGAACCGCTACATCTACTACGGCAGCATCGGCAAGCTGCTGCCCTGCTTCGCCGTGTTTGGCAAGGAGGCCCATGTGGGCCAGGCCTTCAGCGCGCTGGACCCCAACCTGGTGCTGGCCAATATCACGCGCAAGATGTCCCTGAACACTGACCTGTGCGACATCGCCCAGGGCGAGGTCGCCATTCCGCCCATCTCCCTGAAGGAGATGGATACCAAGGGCCCCTACACTGTGCAGACGGCGCTGACGGCCTTCGGCTACTACAACTTCTTCACCCACGGCTGGAGCCCTGCCGTCGTGCTGGAAAAGAGCAAGCAGATGGCCGTGGAGGCCTTTGACGAGACGGTGGAATATCTGAATGCCCAATACAAGCGCTTCTGTGAGCTGAGCGAGGTGGAATTCCACCAGCTGCCCTGGAAGACCCGGGTCTACACCTGGAGCGAGTTTTATAACGAGCTGGCAGCGGCACATGGCGAGGCCTTCAAGAAGGCTATCCACGAGTTCACCGTGAAGCTGCACAAGGATGAACCCGAGCTGGACCTGCGCCTGTTCGGCCTGCGTGTGGTGCAGGAGGCCTGGAAGTGGTCTGAGGACAAGTCCCCCGCCGTGGTGGTATTCTTCGGCTCCATCTTCAGCGCCCGTATCGAGATGACCGGCCGCACGGCCAAGGAAAAGGCCCTGCTGGATGCGGTGGAGAGCGCCATCGAGGCGGTGCGGCCCGAGGCCCAGCGCCAGATCAAGACCCGCATGTTCTACCCCTACATCTCCGACTCCAGCTTTATGGCCGTGTGTGACGACACTCTGGCGATCCAGGCGCTGGAGACGAATATGCCCCAGTATGGCGTGAAATACACGCACCCGGTGGATAAGATCCGTCAGATCGACGTCCCCGTTGTCAATATTGGTACCTTTGGTCGTGACGGACACATGCTTACCGAGCGCGTGGATATGCGGCAGACGTTTCAGAACGTCCCCAATATCACCTATGAAACGGTAAAACGTCTGCTGAGCTGAGCCCCTGCCCCAAGCGCACAAGCACAAAGCACACAAACGCACAACCACAAGCAAAACCGCAGAGAAAGTCACCTATTATGTATGGAAAAGGAGAAAAGTATGGCTATATTGAAAGTTATTCAAGATTTTGGCAACTGGTTCTGGGGCATTCCCATTCTGATCCTCATCGGCGGCGGCGGTCTGTTCCTGACCATCTATCTGGGCTTCCCTCAGATCCGTCACTTTGGCTACGCCATGAGCCAGACCTTCGGTAAGATGTTTGCCAAGAAGGAGGAGGGCAAGGTCCGTCCCATTTCCGCCGCATTTGCGGCACTGGCCTGCGCCGTTGGCGCCTCCAACATCGTTGGTGTGCCCGTGGCCATCGCCCTGGGTGGCCCCGGCGCCGTGTTCTGGATCTGGGTTCTGGCCATCCTCGGTATGTGCACCAAGTATTGCGAGGTTGCGCTGGGCATCAAGTACCGCCGTAAAAACGACGTGGGCGAGTGGGTCGGCGGCCCGGCTTACTATCTGCGTGGCCTGGGCAAGAAGATCGGCGTTGTGTTCGGCGTCGGCTATGCCTTCTTCTTCATGGTCGAGCTGGTTCCCTCCCTGGCCTCTCAGGGTGTTTCCGCTGCTGAGCAGTTCAACGTGTTCGGCGCAAACCAGACTATCACCGGTATCATCATCGCTGTTCTGGTGGGCGTGATCCTGGCCGGCGGCTTCAAGCGTGTGTCCAGCGTCACCGATATCCTGGTGCCCGTGATGGCCTGCCTGTATGTGGTGGGCGCTCTGGTCATCATCTTTGCCAACGTGGGCGAGCTGCCTGCTGTCATCGGCATGATCTTTGAGGATGCCTTCACCGGCCGCGCTGCTGTGGGCGGCTTCGCCGGTGCCACCATCATGGCGGCTATCCGCTGGGGCGCTGCCCGCGGTGTGTACTCCAATGAGGCGGGCGTGGGCTCCACCATCGCCGGTCACTGCACCGCCGATACGGATCACCCCATCCGTCAGGCCCAGTTCGGTATCTTTGAGGTCTTTATGGATACCATCGTCATCTGCACCATTACCTCTCTGGCCGTTCTGTGCTCCGGCGTGTGGACCCAGGAGGGTCTGAGCTCCGGCCAGCTGGCACTGGCTGCCTTCCAGTCCGTGTTCGGCAACTTCGGCGCCATCTTCGTTGCTGTCACGGTGTTCCTGTTTGTGTTCTCCACGATTATCTCCGCTGGCTTCTTCGGCCAGATTCAGGCTGAGATCCTGTTCGGCCGTAAGTTCTCCAAGGTGTGGGTGTATATTTATCCCCTGTTCATCTGCATCGCCTGCGCGTTCTCCAACGTGACCACCATGTATATGATCCTTGACGGCTTCCTGGCCGTGGTCGTCATCCTGAATATGATTGGCCTGGTGTTCATGTGCAAGCAGGTGAAGGACCTGCAGACGGAGTATTACAACACTCCCGGTATGTACTACCTGGCTGACAGGGCTGCCAAGGAGGCAAAAAAAGCCGCAAAGTAATGGCTGAAGCAGCGCAGCACAGTGTTAAACCCTATCCCCTCGACTGATATTTCCTGCGTTTTGTGTGTTTACTCCTCACTGAATTTCTCAGCAAATGGTGCTGGCTTCGGCCGGCGCCGGATCCCGGTCCGGCCTTGTGCCGGGCCGGGTTTCCAATGCGGTCTGATGCAAAATATCCCCAATCAGAATCATAACCACCAGTTAACTGGTGGTTTCAGCGTGTCGAAATAGTTTTTTTCGCCCCGCTGCCTAAGCTTTTGAAGCCTTGAAAAAGCCTCAAAAACTACGGATTTCAGTGGGGAGAGACACCCTTCCTGCCTTTCCCTCACACTCCTTTCCTTACTGTTATCGCAAATCCTATCACTTTATCGACAGCCTCAAGCCACCAGTAAACTGGCGGTTTGAGGCTGCATTACCACTTCAGACAGCCGCTGCAAGCGGCTGTCTTTTCATGCCTTCTTGTTACGGCATTATCAGCATTTCAGGAAAAAAATATAGGATTGCTATTTTGGTTAAAATAGCAATCCTATGTTGGCAGCGGGAGAAGGATTCGAACCCTCACATACGGAGTCAGAGTCCGCTGTGCTACCTTTACACAATCCCGCTGTGTCCCGAAGAACAAAAACTATTATACAGGATTTGAGAGGTTTGTCAACAGTTTTTTTCTTCGGGGCGGTTTTTATTTTTGAATCAATAGATCGGCAGAGGTGAAGTATTTCTTCAGCGGCTTATACAGCAGGGCAAATACCACCACGCACAGGATGATGCTGGGCAGCATGTAGCTCCCGTTGTAGAGCAGGGAGTAAAACCACGGGCTGGTCATGGTCATGCCGAAGAACTCGTCGGGCATATAGACGCCCCAGACGAAAACGCCGATAAGATAGTGGACCAGGAAGCGCAGCACGCCGCCGATGAGGGTGCCGTAATACACGCTCCACTTCCGGCGGGACAGCAGGCCTGCGCCGAAGCCCAGGGCCACAAAGGCCAGGAAGTAGTCGCAGATGATGGTGGTCCAATCAATGGAGAACTTGTTGCCGATGAGGTAGGTGATGGCGCCGTAAACCAGGCCGGCACCGGCGCCCCAGCCGCAGCCGTACCGAGCGGCGAACAGAATAATGGGCAGCATCTCCAGGGTCACAGAGCCGCCGTTGGGGAACTCATAGAGCTTGATAAGGCTCAGAATTTCCGCCATAGCAATGAAAATAGCGGCTTCGCAAAGCATTTTGGTTTTTGTGTTTTTCATGTTGCATCCTCCAATAAAAAATTCCCGCATGGCGAGCCATGCAGGCGTCGCAATGCGGAACGAAAAGACAGTATGTGCGCATTCCTACGCCGGCATTACCCGGATCAGGTTCGAGGGACCGGGCGGCTATACGCCCATCTCAGCCGGCATGCGCCAGCACCCCTTGGATTGTGGCACCACTATAACATTGTTTTTTCCTGTTGTCAAGAGGCGATGGGCGTGTTATACTGCGAGAGAAAAAGGAGGTGCTATTCTTGAGAAAAATGAGGAAAATAATAGCCTTTTTGCTGGCTTTGGCCATGGCGCTGACCCTGTGCGCCTGTGCAAAGCCCACGCCTATTGCCGCAGGCAAGAACACTGTGGGTGTGAAGGACGGCGAGACCCTGGGCCAGGGTGCAACGGCTTTTACTGTTGAGGTGACGGACGCCCGGGGCACTAAAACGGACTTCACTGTGAAAACCGATGAAAAAACCGTGGGTGCGGCCCTGCAGGCCCTGAACATCATCAGCGGCGAGGAGAGCGACTACGGTCTGTATATCAAGGAGGTCATCGGCATTACCGCGGACTATGACACGGACGGCACATACTGGGCCTTTTACATCGACGGACAGTACGCCGCCACCGGCGTGGATATGACCGATGCTCAAAACGGCGCAGTATATGGCTTTGCCGTGGAAAAAGTAGAGGCATAGGTAAAATAAGGATAAAAAAACGGCCCGGGGGGCCGTTTTTTTTATCAAGAAAAGAGGAGGAATAATAGTTGATAGGGTCGGCGGTGACGCTGCCCCTACCGATGCACTGCAAGAGGAGCAGAGCGCTTACAGCAGCTCTGCCGCCGTGCGCAGCACCTGTGCTGCGGCGCTGCCGGCTACGGCGCTGCCGCCGCCGCCGTTTTCCACCAGCGCTACAAAGGCCAGGGGGAGGTCGTCGCTGTCCACGAATCCGGCAAACCAGCTGTGAGGCGCCTTGCCCTGCCCCACCTCGGCGGTGCCGGATTTGGCGCACACCGGCAGGTCGCCAAAGCGGCTCTGACCATAGGTCTCCGTGACGTTGTTGCGCAGCATGTCGGCCAGAGCTTGACAGGTGTCGGCGTTCCACAGGTGCATCGTCCCGGAGGTGCCGGTGCTGCGGGCCGCCGTGCCGGTCATGGACGTGACCTTATCCAGCAGATACGGCTCCCGGGCGCTGCCCCGGCCGGCGATGGCGCCCATCATGGTCATCAGGGCGCAGGGATTTGCCAGATCCTCGTACTGGCCCACGCCGGACCAGCCCACCTCGCTGTCATTTTCACTGATAACGTAGGTCCCGGCGGCGGTGTCGATGCCGCTGACGCTGCCGCCATCCAGCAGCCCGGCCTGCTGTGCGTAGCTGGAGAGGGTGCTCCCTCCCAGCTCCACGGCCAGCTGGGCAAAAACGCAGTTGCAGGAGTTTGCCATGGCTCCGTAAAAGTCCATATCCCCGTGGACATAGGGGCAGGTGATGGTGTCGCCGCCGATGGTGACGCTGCCGCTGCAGTGGAAGGTGCGGCTTGCCACACCCTCCAGCTTTTCCAGGGCGGCAGCCGCGGTGACCACCTTAAAAACGGAGCCGGGGGTAAAGGCGGAGGAAAGGAAACGGTTCAGATATACGCCGTCATATTGCGTGTCCCCATCCCGGATCTCCGGGGGATCTGCGGGGTCAAAGCTGGGGGAGGACACCATGCACAGGATTTCGCCGGTTTGGTAGTTGTATACACCTATGGTACCCTTGGCACCATTCAGGGCCTCATAGGCCGCCGTCTGCAATCGGCTGTCCAGGGTCAGATACACCCGTCCGCCGCCGCCGGCGGTGCCGGTGAGCAGGGTGTAGCCGATGAGCTGCTTCTGAAAGCTCTGCAGGGCGGAGGTGGAGATGTTCCCCTCCTTGTCCCCTACGGCGTGCAGGGTGGCCCGGCGGAGAGTGTCGTCGTCACTGTATGCTCCCTGGGCTGCATCGTACAGCACAATGCCGCTGCGGTCCAAAATCTGTCCCAGAACCGGTATGCCGCTATCATATGCACTCAGATTTCCGGGGAAGGAGGCCCAGCGGCTGCCCAGCGCCACATAGCGCACGGTATACAGGACCAGCCCCGCCACAAACAGGATCAGTAATATATAAATAAGGAGTGTCCGCTGCTTGACCTGCTTCACTTGTCCTCCTCCTTTCCGAAAATCTTATCCACCGGGATGTCCGGCCGGTCGGCGAAAAAGCCCTCTTGCGGAGCCTTGGGCCGGGCCTTGGGTGCAGGCGCGGCTTTCTTCTCCCGCTGCTGCGGAGCCAGCTTGCTCAGCCGCAGTGCAAAGCTGGCGTTCTGCCGAGTGTCGGCGGCCTTCAGATAGGCCATGAGCCCCCAGCAGGAGATCATGCTGGAGCCCCCCATGGATACAAAGGGAAAGGTCACCCCTGTCAGTGGCAGCAGATCCACTGCGCCCAGCACGTTCAGCGCCATCTGACACACCAGCATGGCGGCGGTGGCGCAGGAAAGAATGGTGTAGAAGGAGGAGCGGGCCGCAGCGGCGCAGCGCAGGGTGAATACAATGGGGATCACCAGTGCTGCCACACAGCACAGGGCCAGCAGGAAGCCGAACTCCTCGCCCACTACGCCGAATACCAGGTCCGTGTTGGCTGCACCCACATATTTGAGCCAGCCATTCTTCGGCCCCACTCCGAACAACCCTCCCGAGGCCATGGCGCTCATGGTTCGGGTCTGCTGATAGCCTATGTCCTGGGCGTAATCCCAGGCGTGCCGCCAGGCGGCGAAGCGGTCGGCGATGTAGGGCTTGAAGCGCAGGATGATCCCGCAGCCAAAGGCCGCCGCCGCCACCATCATGGCGATGGACGGCAGGTCGCCGGTGCGCAGGAAGGCAATGCACAAAAAGGCCACGAAAAAGATCAGCGCCGTGCCGAAGTCACTCATCAGTGCCAGGCATCCCACGCAATAGGCGGAAAACAGAATGGTAAAGACCAGGTTCCGCTTGGCGAACAGCCGATCCAGGGTGGCGGCCCCGGCCAGGATAAAGGCGATCTTCACCAGCTCTGAGGGCTGAAAGGAGAGGGGGCCGATGGAGATCCAGTTTTTTGCGCCGAAGATGCGCTCGCCCAGCACCACGTTAAAGGCCAGCAGCGCCCCGGCGGCAATGGCCACCGGCCACCGGGCCCGGATGGATAGATGCAGGTCCCGCAGTACCCCGCTCATTGCCAGAAACAGCACCATGCCCATGACCACGGTAATGAGCAGCTTGTAGAGAGATGCCGGGTCGTAGGCGGCCGTTACCGCCGCGCCTATGCTGATAAGCAGGAACACCAGAGACTCCAGCTCATAGGCGGATCGCTGGGCTGCTCGATATATACCGTACAGGACCCAGGACAGCAGCGCCAAGCCCCCAAAGGCAACCCCCATGGGCAGCCGATTCTCCGCTTGAGCCGTGAGAAATACCTGCAGAAACAGGAGGGCCTGGCATACGTTCACCAGCACCAGAGTCCCCGCCTGAGAGGTGTGCCGGTGCCGCTGCTCCTCCACCCGCCGCCGGGCCACCTTGGCCTCATCGGATTCCGTGGAGGGGAAGAAGTACATCTCTACGCCGCCCACGGCGATGCAATCCCCCGCCTTCAGTGAAGCTGCAACCAGGGTGCGCTCCCCATTGAGCAGAACCCCACTGCTGCGGTTTACCGGGTACACCGTCCATTGGCCCCGGTCATCCCGGCAGATGGCGGCGTGGCACCGGGACACGGAGGGGAAGTTCACCCGCACATCGGCGCTGCGCATCCGGCCCACCATGTTCTCCCAATGAGTCAGATCATACCGGGCGCCGTTGGACAGGCTGACAAAGCCCCACACCTCTGGCGCCTCACGATTGTCAAGCAGGGAAATGCCGCAGCGCAGCAGTACCCACGCTGCCGCCGCTAACAGCACGATCCGCCCCACCCACAGAGCCGCGGGCAGCGCAGCTGCCAAGTTTGAAAAAAATGCAGACATAAGGACCTCACATATACATTAAATACTATTATAAATCCTATCGTATAATAGCACGTTTTTGCCCAAAAGGGAAGTGTATAGCGTGTGACATTAGTGTAAGTGAAGGCAGGGATTAAAAAAAGTAAAAATAAGTATTGACAGGAGGGGTGAGGTGTGGTAAAGTAACAAAGTCGTCGAGAGGCGGCGGCTGCGGGAGGCAGCTGGAAGGCGCTGAAAAAACTTGAAAAAAGTTGAAATTAGTGCTTGACATAGCTGGCATAACGCAGTATAATAACAAATGTTCCGCATGGAGCGTGTACCTTGTAAATTAAACAACGAACGAAACGAAAAGCACCAGACGGGAGCACTGAAAAGTGCGACTAAAACTTGGGGAAATGGGGTTAAGTCAATTACCCATGGAACTAAGTATAAAAAGTTTTTGAAGCTATGACAAATAGCTCTGTAAAGATTTGAGCGGCTCTTAGGAGCTGTTTAGATACCATTTATAGAGAGTTTGATCCTGGCTCAGGACGAACGCTGGCGGCGTGCTTAACACATGCAAG
>ENA-ORTU01000374-ORTU01000374.1-human-gut-metagenome-genome-assembly--contig:-NODE-374-length-57022-cov-4.031966_pt1 | contig 57022 bp, 39 predicted proteins | sample MGYA00241910_ERZ509184 | MGnify/ENA primary metagenome ERZ509184 (study PRJEB26280, sample SAMEA2338847) | human gut metagenome | biome: human gut; feature: human-associated habitat; material: faeces... | reverse complement strand
CCCGCCAATATCACACCGATGTTCTTCCGCGCCAAGCTGGTAGACGGTGTCATGGAGGTTCCCCCGATTCACAGTGCGGAGGTGGTCAAATGATTTTGCAGGCGCTGACGCAATATTATGATGCCCTCAATGCCCGCGGTGAAATTGATGCGCCCGGTTGGGGCAGACCGAAAATCAGTTATGCGCTCCAACTGCGGGAAAACGGTGAACTCGCCCAGGTTATTCCGCTGCTGCATGAAGTGGATGCAGGCAAAAAGAAAGTGCTCCGTCCGCGCGAGGATATTCGTCTGCCGGCGGCAGTCAAGCGTTCTTCCGGTGTTGCGTCCAACTTTATGTGGGATAATTCGGCATATCTGCTTGGCATAGACGCAAAAGGCAAACCGGAACGCAGTCTGCAATGCTTTCACGCCGCTGCCGAGCTGCACCACAAGCTGTTAGGCACTGTGGACTCTCCTTTCGCACACGCAATTCTCTCCTTCTTTGATACATGGCAGCCTGCCGAAGCTGCACAGCACCCTGCTCTTGTCAATGATTACGACAAAATCATTTCCGGTGCCAATCTGGTATTTTATGTGAATAGGCAGTATCCGGCAGATGATCCGGCCATCTGCGCTGCATGGCAGGCGCATTATGACAGTGACTCCGATGCACCCAAACAGCAATGTCTTGTCACCGGCGAACTCGATGAGATTGCCGCCGTTCATCCTGCCATCAAAGGTGTGCGTGATGCGCAGTCCAGCGGCGCCGCACTTGTATCGTTCAACGCACCCGCCTTCTGTTCCTACGGTCACGAGCAGAACTACAACGCACCTGTTGGCAAGCACGCTGCATTTGCTTATACGACGGCGCTCAATCACCTGCTGGCTGACCGCGAGCATACGCAGTACATCAGCGACACCACTGTCGTTTGCTGGGCGGAGACCGCGGAACCGCAGTATACTGATTTTTTCAGCTGCCTTATGGGCAATAACACGCAAAGCTGGTCGGATAATGACTTATCCGCTGCGCTCAAACACCTTGCAGACAGCGAACCGTGTCAGGAATTAAATCTTGATCCTGACCGTGCATTCTACATTCTCGGCCTGGCACCGAATGCTGCGCGTCTGAGTGTGCGATTCTTCTATAAAAACACGTTTGGTGAATTGATGAGGAATGTCAACGCGCACTATGAACGTCTGGAAATCAAGCGTCCGGCGAGGGCGCCTGCCGGCTTTTTGCCGCTGTGGCAGCTGCTTGCCGAAACCGTCAACCAGAGTGCCCTCGACAAAAAGCCGAGTCCGGTTATGGCCGGTGCGACTGCCCGCGCCGTCTGGAACAACGACCGCTATCCGGCTGCACTGCTGAACGGTGTTATGCTCCGTATCCGCGCAGATTCTGAGATAAACTGGCGGCGTGCCGCAATTATCAAGGCATATTACCTAAAAAACAAGGACAAGGACTGTCCCGAGGAGGTTTTAACTGTGAGCCTGAATGAATCCAGCACCAATATTCCCTATACGCTCGGACGGCTGTTCTCGATATACGAAGCCGTACAGCAGGCAGCAAATCCGGGCATCAACACCACCATCAAGGATCGGTATTTCAACTCTGCCGCTGCAACACCTGCCACGATCTTTCCGATTCTCGGCAATCTGTGCCAGAAGCACCTGCGCAAGCTGGATAAAGGTCTGCAGACGTATTATAACCAGCAGATTTGTAAAATCAAGGATATTCTTAGTGAAACCTATCCAACTCGACTGAGCCTGCCGCAGCAAGGTTCGTTTGACCTCGGCTACTATCACCAGACACAAAAGCGTTACACAAAAAAGGAGGACAAGTAAATGGAACCCATCAAAAACCGCTATGAATTTGTAATCTTTTTCGACGTGGAAAACGGCAATCCGAACGGCGATCCGGATGCAGGCAACATGCCGCGTATCGACCCGGAAACCGGCTACGGTCTGGTGACCGATGTATGCCTCAAGCGCAAAATCCGTAACTATGTAGAGATGGCCAAGGAAGGCGAATCCGGCTACCGCATTTACGTTAAGGACAGTGTGCCGCTCAACCGCAGCGATGCGGAAGCCTGCGCTTATGTCGGCGTAGCGCCGGACAAGCTCAAGGATGCAAAGAAGAAGGACGATCAGCTTGACAGCAAGCTGCGTGACTTTATGTGCCAGAATTTCTACGATATTCGCACATTCGGCGCGGTTATGACCACCTTTGTCAAGGGTGCGCTCAACTGCGGACAGGTGCGCGGTCCGGTACAGCTTGGCTTTGCCCGCAGTGTGGATCCCATTGTGCCGCAGGAAGTCACCATCACGCGTGTTGCCATCACCACCGAGGCTGACGCGGAGAAAAAGGGCACCGAAATGGGCCGCAAGTACATCGTGCCTTACGGTCTGTACCGTGCGGAAGGCTATGTTTCCGCAAATCTCGCCCGCAAGACGACCGGATTCTCTGAGGCTGACCTTGAACTGCTGTGGACGGCAATCATCAACATGTTCGAGAACGACCATTCGGCTGCTCGCGGCAAGATGGCTGTACGCCAGCTGATTGTGTTCAAGCATGATTCCGAGCTTGGCAACGCACCCTCGCACAAGCTGTTTGATCTGGTTCATGCCGAGCACAACGAAGGCGTGATTGCGCCGCGTGCGTACACGGACTACACCATCACGGTTGACGAAGCCAACTTGCCGGCCGGCGTGACCTGCAAGGTACTGGGGTAATCTACGCCGAGGAGGACTTCCTCCAGCTCTCCGGTTTGCAGCATTTCGCATTCTGCCGTCGGCAATGGGCGCTCATCCATGTGGAGCACCAGTGGGCGGAGAATTACCGCACGGTGGACGGCTCGATTCTGCACGAGAAAGCGCACGGCGGCGGCACAGAAAGCCGCGGCGACCTGCGGATTGTTCGTGCCATGCGCATCCATTCGACGGTACTCGGCGTGTCCGGTGAATGCGATGTGGTGGAATTTCATCGCTCGGAAAACGGCGTTGCCCTGCAGGGACGAGACGGACTGTGGTCACCGTTTCCGGTCGAATACAAGCGCGGCAAGCCCAAGCCGCACGACGCGGACAAGTTGCAGCTGTGCGCTCAGGCGATGTGCCTTGAGGAAATGCTGTGCTGTCAGATTTCCGACGGTGCGCTGTTCTACGGTGAACCGCGCCGACGGACGCCTGTCGAATTTACAGCCGAACTGCGGCAGCGTGTACGCGACAGCCTTGCCGAAATGCACGACTATCTGCGCCGCGGCTGCACGCCTAAGGTAAAACCGCAGAAAGGCTGCTCGGCCTGCTCGCTTAAGGAATTGTGTTTGCCCAAGCTGATGAAGGCAAAATCTGTCTCCGTCTACCTGAAAGGAGCGATGGAGGAATGAAAAAGCTGCTTAACACGCTGTTTGTCACCTCCGAGGACGCCTATCTGACACTCGATGGCGAAAATGTTGTCGTCAACCGCGAGAAGCAGGTAACGGCTCGATTTCCGCTCCATGCCCTCGCCGGAATTATCAGCTTCAGCTATGCAGGCGCGTCTCCGGCGCTCATGGGCGCGTGCGCAAAACGCGATGTGAGTCTGTCATTCTGTACGCCGAGAGGGCGATTCCTGGCACGAACCTGCGGCGTGAGCAACGGTAATGTACTGCTTCGACGCACACAGTACCGCACGGCGGATGACCCACCACAAGCCTGCCGTATTGCCCGCATGATGGTGTTCGGCAAGATTTACAACGCGCGCTGGAGCATCGAGCGCACCTGCCGCGACCATGCCATGCGCGTGGACACGGAAACGCTCAAAGCCGCCTCCGCCAAGCTGAAAGCGCTGCTGCCGCAGGTACAGGCAGAGACTGATTTAGGCTCTCTGCGCGGACTGGAAGGCGCAGGTGCGGCCATCTATTTCGATGTATTCGACCGGTTGATTCTCAACCACAAAGCGGGAGCGTGGATTGAAATTAAGAAAGAAAAGAATAACCCTCTCACTACGTCGCTCCCTTCACGGGAGCGTGGATTGAAATTCGCTCTCGACCAGCCGGGCAGAGATCGTGTCCAGCGTCGCTCCCTTCGCGGGAGCGTGGATTGAAATACGTCAGCCAGCGTCGCAGGTCTCCGTCTCGGGGTCGCTCCCTTCGCGGGAGCGTGGATTGAAATGGCAGATCGCGTCCCTGAATGGTGAATTCGCCCAGGTCGCTCCCTTCGCGGGAGCGTGGATTGAAATGACGATACCGATCTGGTGCTGACCGTCACCTATGTCGCTCCCTTCACGGGAGCGTGGATTGAAATTGCCGCTCGGACGGATGATACTGAACCACGAACAGTCGCTCCCTTCACGGGAGCGTGGATTGAAATAATCAGATTGACGTTGTGGTTGATAGAAAGTTTGTGGTCGCTCCCTTCGCGGGAGCGTGGATTGAAATTGCCGTGATTATCTGCCTTGACTGGCCTCTCTTGTCGCTCCCTTCACGGGAGCGTGGATTGAAATATGCTCCGCACCTCTCCACGATTTCGCACGCCGCGGTCGCTCCCTTCGCGGGAGCGTGGATTGAAATCGCTGTGACGCGGACGGCGCTCTGGCAGATACACTGTCGCTCCCTTCGCGGGAGCGTGGATTGAAATTATCTCGCTGAATATACTGGTGCGTCGAATGAGGTCGCTCCCTTCACGGGAGCGTGGATTGAAATTGTATATGGCTTTGAGGTGGTTTACATGACGTTGTCGCTCCCTTCACGGGAGCGTGGATTGAAATTTTCTGCCGACTAGCTTCTTGGCGGTTGAAAAGGTCGCTCCCTTCACGGGAGCGTGGATTGAAATAGCGGAAAGCTGAACTTTGGTCTTGTTAATGTACGTCGCTCCCTTCACGGGAGCGTGGATTGAAATAATCTCAGACACGCCTTGCAGGTCGCCAGTAAGAGTCGCTCCCTTCACGGGAGCGTGGATTGAAATATCACTTTCGGTGGTCTTTTCAGCGGAAGACCAATGTCGCTCCCTTCACGGGAGCGTGGATTGAAATTTCGACCAGCTTCGCGGCGATGGCCGAAACGCACTGTCGCTCCCTTCACGGGAGCGTGGATTGAAATCTTTACTTGATACTTATCGTATGTAAAATTCGGCGCGTCGCTCCCTTCACGGGAGCGTGGATTGAAATTTGTAAATGCTTTTGTACTCAGCATTCAGTTCAGGTCGCTCCCTTCACGGGAGCGTGGATTGAAATATCTTATAGGTTATCTTATACCATACTCGCGCATTGTCGCTCCCTTCGCGGGAGCGTGGATTGAAATATGTCGGCGTAGTCGGCAGGATTCAGACCCGCAGCGTCGCTCCCTTCACGGGAGCGTGGATTGAAATTGCATAACTTGAGCGGGGTTTCGTTCTCTGTCACGTCGCTCCCTTCACGGGAGCGTGGATTGAAATATACCCCTGTGCAGCCAGCTTTTTCATTGCTGCTGCGTCGCTCCCTTCACGGGAGCGTGGATTGAAATGGCTTCGGCGGCGGCCTGCTCGGCTGCCCGATCATGTCGCTCCCTTCACGGGAGCGTGGATTGAAATGAGGGACAGTATTTCCCCGAGTTCCGGCGCGAGACGTCGCTCCCTTCGCGGGAGCGTAGATTGAAATTCTTTTGCAGCATGAACGCCGCCCCAACCGAACGTCGCTCCCTTCACGGGAGCGTGGATTGAAATTTTAACTTAACACTGGACACGGCCGCGCCTGCCGGTCGCTCCCTTCACGGGAGCGTGGATTGAAATTCATACTCAACACAACACCGGATCTGCCGGTCAACCGTCGCTCCCTTCGCGGGAGCGTGGATTGAAATTACTGTGTATCTGTAGATTGGCTTATCAGCACAAAGTCGCTCCCTTCACGGGGGCGTGGATTGAAATGCATACCTTTTGACGTGGCGCGGCTCATCGGCCGTCGCTCCCTTCACGGGAGCGTGGATTGAAATCCCCTGCTATGATCTCGAAGCCACAGGCTTTGAAGTCGCTCCCTTCGCGGGAGCGTGGATTGAAATTTATACAAGGGGAAAGATATGCGGTGACACCATAACGTCGCTCCCTTCGCGGGAGCGTGGATTGAAATGCCCACGCCTCGGCCGCATACGGATGCGGCTGCTGGTCGCTCCCTTCGCGGGAGCGTGGATTGAAATGGCAAGTGACGCGCCGAATTTTACATACGATAAGGTCGCTCCCTTCGCGGGAGCGTGGATTGAAATCTATTGCAACTCGGCGCGAAAACCTTGCGCAAGCGTCGCTCCCTTCGCGGGAGCGTGGATTGAAATATGAGGTCCAGACCAGGTGCTCACGGCGGCTTACGTCGCTCCCTTCGCGGGAGCGTGGATTGAAATTTACCTGGTTCGTTGACTAACTTACCCATTCCGGTCGCTCCCTTCGCGGGAGCGTGGATTGAAATAGCACATCGCTGATAATGTCGGACGGCGTAGAGCCGTCGCTCCCTTCGCGGGAGCGTGGATTGAAATTCTACTAGCTTGACGGCAGCTACAGCGTCCACAAGTCGCTCCCTTCACGGGAGCGTGGATTGAAATGATCATCACGAATGCTGCGTCCGGTCTCAAGAGCGTCGCTCCCTTCACGGGAGCGTGGATTGAAATGCGACGTTGGCGCTTAACGGCGGCATGGATATTGCGGGTCGCTCCCTTCACGGGAGCGTGGATTGAAATCTCTACCGCTATGGCGGCTATTGCAGCCTCTGCATGTCGCTCCCTTCACGGGAGCGTGGATTGAAATACCTTGGCCGCGTCAAAGATGGTCTTGCCGATAACGTCGCTCCCTTCACGGGAGCGTGGATTGAAATTTGCTCTCGACCGCAGAATCGAACTGCTTAAAAAAGGTCGCTCCCTTCGCGGGAGCGTGGATTGAAATACGCGATGTGTGAATATGTGCTGCGCGTGCATTACGTCGCTCCCTTCGCGGGAGCGTGGATTGAAATAAGAATATCGATGCAAATCACACTCTGAAGGTTGTGTCGCTCCCTTCACGGGAGCGCGGATTGAAATACTACCATGCTTGTCCTCCGTTCTCACGCTGATCGGTCGCTCCCTTCACGGGAGCGTGGATTGAAATGCCATCTACAAGGACGGCAAGCTGCTCGGCAATGTCGCTCCCTTCGCGGGAGCGTGGATTGAAATTGATATACCATCAACATATAGTTGAAGTCCCCGGTCGCTCCCTTCACAGGAGCGACACAGATAGCCGCATCGCCTCCCTCCCGTCCAACATCGCCCGATCTCTATCCCTCACAATCTTTCACCCGCCCGACCAAAACATTTGCACATGTCATGACACATGTGCTATAATAACTCCAATACCGCTATTGACAGCGCCGCACAGATTGCTGCGGCGTTTTGCCGGGAAGGAGAAAAATCAAATGAAAGCATACTTTGACAGCATCGAAAAGGAGGTTCCGGGGCAATTACAGCAGGTTTTCCTTAAGCGCCGCGATACGGCTGTCATTACGATTGACATGCACGATGGACACCTGTCAACCGCCCCGGACTGTCCATGTCCGTCTCCGCGAGGACGCGAGATCATCAAACCGCTCAATCATTTCATGAACGAAGCACGCGCGCTCGGTCTGCCAATCATCCATGTCCGCTCAACGCTGCGTAAGGGCGGCGCAGACGAAAAGCTGTTTCCGTCTGCGTGGCGCATGGTGTTTCCGGTTACGGTTGGTGAGATTCCCAACATCGCAGAGCACGCCATCGAAGGCACACGCTGGAACAGAATGTCCATCGATGTACACGACGAGGACTACATGGTAACGACCAAAAAGCGCCTGAGCGCGTTCTATCCGACCGATCTGGAGCTGCTGCTGCGCAACCTTGGCATCCGCCGCGTGGTGCTCACCGGCTGCATGACCGACTGCTGCGTTATCAACACTGCATTCGATGCCGCAAACCGCGATTTCCGCGTCGTCGTGCCGCGCGACCTGACCCGCGGCTCCGAGCACCTCGAAGAGCCTGCGCTGCGCATGATCTCGCTGCATCTGGGACTTGTCGTAGATTCGGATGCGCTGCTTGACGAGTGGCGCTCTCAGGACTAAATGCATACCTGAAATTACATATAAACAAGAAAACAAGGTGACACAAAATGAAAATCGGCAGAACAGAGAAAATCTGGCTGGCGTCTGTGCTGTTCTTCTGGGTATTCTATAATTTCCCGGGATTCCCTCCCTACGGCAGCGAAACGGCCTGCATCGTACACGGCCTCATCAGCTTTGTCGGCACGGTGCTCTCCGTGTATATCGGCTGCAAGCTGACCGAAAAGGAATATCCTCTCATCGAGGATGAGGAACAGGACGAACCGGCAGCGGACAGCGCCGTTTCCGACGCGAAACAGGACAGATAAAGGATATTAGAGAAATGACAACACAGGGTTTACTTTCAGGCAAAACGGTATGGATCGTTTTTGCGGCATATTTTCTATTTTTGATCGCTATCGCACGCTACACCACATGGAAGGAAAAACGTGACGCAGGCAAGGTCGATCTGCAGGGCGGCCGGTTCAAGTGGCCGGTCATGGTCATGACCTATATCGCCTCCTGCATGAGCGTCTGGGTATTTTTCGCAGGTCCGGGCGCGTATTACCGCTACGGACTGGGCTACTTCTTCTCGGAGATGTGCATCTACTCCATGTTCCCGATCATCTGCTACTTCACGATGACCAAGGTATGGCTGGTCAACCAGCAGAAGCACTTCACCACACCGGCGGATTTCTTCTTCTGCCGCTACAAGTCCAAGGCGCTGACCGTTATCATCGACATTGTTTACATTATCTGCGCCGTGCCGTTTATCTCGGCGGTACTGGTAGCCGGCGGACGTGCAGCTGAGGTAGCCACCGGCGGCGCAGTATCCTCGCAGACGTTTACGCTCATTTGCGGCATTATCATGACGGTATTCGTCATGCTCGGCGGCGTAAAATCCACCGCACTGGCGGATGCTGTACAGGGCTGGTTCTTCATTCTGGCGCTGTGGGCAATTATTTTCGTAACGCTCAAGATCGTATTCAACGGCTCGATCATCGAGGCATTCCAGACCGTCCGCGTGCAGACACCGGACTGGTTCTCCTATCCGGGTCCGATCGGCATATGCACCTATCCGTCGCGCGTCAGCTATCCGCTGGCGTGTGCATTCGGCTACACGCTGCTGCTGCCACAGGTGTTCGTGCGCTCCGGCTATTACAGCGCGGGTCTGAAGGACCAGCGTCAGATGGCATTCCTTGCACCGTTCCTGCAGATCATTGTCTGGGGCGGCACGATGCTCATCGGTCTGGTCGCGCTGGCTGCCATGCCTGACCTTACCAGCTCGGAAACCGAACTGGTTATCCCGTATATGTGCAACATCATCGCGGGCACGCACGGTCTGCTCGCGCAGATTCTGATGATCGTGTTCCTCATCGGCGTACTGGCGGTCGGTCTGTCCACCGCAAATGCGCTGCTGATGGTCATGTCCTCTATCATCTACAAGGACCTGCTGGTCGGTATCGGTCACTGCAAGTTCAAGGCATCCGAAACCTCGGTTATCCGCGTGGTAATTCTGCTGTTCGGTGCCGTAACGGTTGCCGTATCGCTCATGCACTGGGAATACGTCTACAATCTGATGATTTTCGCGGATTCCCTGGTCGAATCGCTGTTCCCAGCGCTGGTATTCGGCATTTACTGCAAGTGGGCAACCCGAAAAGCCGCTATCACCTCGATTTCGGTCGGTGCGATCATCATCTGCCTGACCTTCTTCGTCTGGAATCTCGGCTATGTGTGGTACGGCACGATCGGTCTGGCGACCGCGTTTGTGCTGATGTATGTGATCTCTAAGCTGACAAAGGACGACCCGAAGGACAGCGAGGACTTTTACGAGGCGCTTGACTCCGGTCACAGACGCTTCATGCGCATCAAAGCAAAAATCAAGTAACGGCAGGAGGGCGAAATCCCATGCTACGATTTACGCTCAATGGCACACAAATTGAAATAGAAGGCGGCGAAAACCGCACATTGCTCGAATATCTCCGCAATGTAAAGTGCATGAAGGGCACAAAAGAAGCCTGCAGCACCGGTCACTGCGGCGCGTGCAGCGTGCTGGTGGACGGCAGGCTGACGCGTTCATGCGTGACGCTCGTGCGCCGACTGGACGGCAAAGCCGTTGAGACCATCGAAAACGCACCGAATGACACCATGCTGCAGGTGATTCAGCACTCGTTTCTCGATGTCGGCGCTGTGCAGTGCGGCTTCTGCACACCTGGCATGGTGATGGCGACAAAGGCGCTGCTGCTGCACCATCCGGCCCCGACCGATCCGGAAATCTGCGACGGGCTGAAAAACAACTACTGCCGCTGTACCGGCTACGTCAAAATTATCGAGGCGGTCAAGCTGGCAGCGGCGCGGCTGCGCGGGGAAGATCCAGATATCGACAGCTTCCGCAGCCACGAAAGCACGGTTATTGTGGTTGGTGAAAATCAGGTCGTGCCCGAAATCACCGGTTCCGCGGTCGGTAAGTCGGTCTGGGATGTGGACGGCATGGACAAGACCGGCGGCAAACTGAAATTCTGCGACGACCTCACCGCTGAGGACATCGGCGCAGATACTCTGCTGCATGGTGCATTTGTCTGGGCGCCGGCGCCGCACGCAAAGATCAACGCGGTGGACTACTCCACCGCCGAACAGGCGGAAGGCGTGGTGCGCATCGTGACGGCGGCTGACGTGCCCGGCATGAATAAGGTCGGCACATGGACGCCGGAGCAGCCGGTCTTTTGCACGGATGAGGTGCGGTTTCTCGGTGACCATCTCGCGCTGGTTGTCGCGGATACGGCGGCGCACGCGAGAGCGGCCGCCAAACTGGTTAAAATCGACTATGAAGAACTGCCCGGTATCTACACCATGGCGGACGGCTACCGCAAAAACAGCTTCATCGTACACACCGGCCGCGTCAGCGGCGATGTGGAGCAGGCAAAGCAGCGGACGGACATCGTCAAGCTCAATGTCTCCAAGGATATCGAGCCGCAGGAGCACGCCTGCATGGAGCCGGTTTCGGCTATCGGCATGGTGCAGGGCGGCAAAACGATTCTCTATTCCTGCACACAAGCGCCGTTTGAAATCCGCAGTATGCTGGCAAAGATTCTGGACAAGCCGGAGGAGGATATCCGCGTTATCGTCACGCCGCTCGGCGGCGGCTTCGGTAAAAAATGCGACTCATTTCTCGAAGCACCGGCGGTTGTTGCCGCTCATGCCTGCGGCAAGCCGGTCAAGATTACGCTGACGCGCAAGGAGGATTTGATCCTCACCACCAAACGCCATGGCTACCATACGGATTACGAGATCGGCTTTACGCCGGACGGTAAATTCCAGTATCTGGACTGCCGCATGTTTTCGGACGGCGGCCCGTACGAATGCGAAAGCTACGGCACGCTGATGACCGGCGCGCTGATGAGCGGCGGCCCGTACATCATTCCCAATGTCAAGGTGGAAGGCTCGGCGATCCGCAACAATAATCTGCAGGGCGGCGCGTTTCGCGGCTACGGCATCAATCAGGCGGCGATCTCCATTGAAACTGCGATGGACATGATGGCGGAAAAGCTGGATATCGACCCGTTCGAGCTGCGCCGGCGCAATGCCGTCTATCCGGGTGCGACCTCGGTCGGCGGTGAGGTGCTCAAATACAGCATGGGTATGATGGATACCATCAACCAGTGCGAAAAAAGCCTGAAAAAGGCGCTCAAGGAGTACGAAGGACAGTATCCCAAGGGCAGCAAGGTGCTCGGCTGGGGCATGGCCTCGGGATTCAAGAATGTAGGCGTCGGCAAGGGTATTTTCACCGATGACGGTGCGTGCAGGCTGATTCTGCAGGGCGACGGACGGCTGCACATGATCGTTTCCGGCACGGATATGGGACAGGGCTTCCGTACAGCCATGACGCAGATCGCGGCGGAAACGCTGGACATGGATATAGGGAATATCTTCATCACGAACGGCGACACCGAGCTGACCATCCCGACCGGCGAATCGGTTTCCGAGCGGCAGACGCTGTGCGGCGGCCGTGCGGTGTATGAGGCGTGCGTCAAACTCAAGCAGGATTTGGACAACCGTCCATGGCAGCCGGGCGAGGAACGCCGCGCGGAATACTATTATGCATCCGACCCGTGCTTTGCCATCGGTGATTTTGAGGGTGCAAAGCAGCGCGGTGCGAAATACCGGAATTTCCCGGCGTATGCGTATGCCACGCAGGCCGCGATTGTCGAGGTGGACAAAGAAACCGGCGAGGTCCGGCTGCTCAAAATCATCGCGGCGCACGATGTCGGCCGCGCCATCAATCCGCATATCATCGAGGGTCAGATGCACGGCTCGTGCTCGATGGGACAGGGCTACGCACTGACCGAGGGATATCCGACGAAAAACGGCTATCCGGTCAAGACGCTGTACCGTCAGCTGGGTCTGCCGCGTGCCGAGGATACGCCGGATTACGAGATTATTTTAATCGAGGACCCGGAGCCGCAGGGCCCGTTCGGCGCGAAAGGCATTTCCGAGGTTGCGACCGTGCCCGTCACACCGGCGATTCTCAACGCTGTGTCGCGTGCCATCGGCGTGCGCATCAATAAGGTACCCGCGTCGCCCGAAGTCGTGCGCGAAGCCATCCGCACCGGCAAGTGTGAGGTGCCAACCATGGAGCAGCAGCTTCAGGCGCTCGAAAAGGATTGCGAATGTCACCGTCCGTCGGACGGTGTGCAGTGAAATTTCTTGTCGTTGTTTACAATGACAATCGAAACAGCATCACCACCTATAGCGCAAAGACCCGGAATCTTTTTTCGGAAGATTCCGGGTCTTTGCCGTTTTCACTTATTTTCCGTCTGTTTTTTTACCGCCTCTGCGATTTTGCGATACTCCGGCACGTCCACGCCGTACTGCTCCGCCAGACGCACAACCTGATAAATCAAACCATCCACCTCGGACTGCTTGCCGGCTTCCATATCGCGCTGCATAGAGGTAGACGCGGTCGGTGCAAGCGCATCCAGAATGCGCAGGTTGCGCTCGACCAGCTCCCCCGGCCTGCTCTCCAGCGGAATACCCATCTTGTCCGCCAGCGCAACGACCTCTTTTATCAGGCGTACAAAGCTGTCGCGCACCTCGCCCGGATGCTGCATTTCCGCAGCTTTCGCGTGATAATACTGTCCGCAGGCCGCATTCGGCGACACATACGCAAATTTGAGCAGCGTGTCGCGCTCGACATACGGAGAATAAACCGGGTCGATTCCGGCGTTTTTGAGGTCAGTCTCGACCTGCTGCAGCACCGGATGATCGGTCTTGTGGCTCGGCAGTCCGTACACGATGCGGCAGATCGCACCGTGCTTCTGAATGACGCCCGGCGCAATCCTGTTGGCCGAAATGTAGATGCAGCCGTCCGTGACGAGCAGCTCAGGCAGCTCCGCCTGCAGGGTACGGCCTGTACCGTAGATGTTGAGCACCGGAATAACTACCGTGTCCCTGCCTGCTGCCTTGCGGATGAACGGCACGGTATCCACGAGAGAGTATCCCTTGACACACACGAAAATCACATCCGGCGCGGGAGCGCCCTGCTCCATCGCGGCAAGAAAGCCGTCCATGTCGATCGCCTTGACCGGAATGCTCTCGCGCTCATTTTCTCCGGATACAAGCGTCAAGCCGTGCTCCTGCAGGACCGCAAGATGCTTTCCGCGTGCAATAAGTGTGGTATCCGCACCGGATTTGCTCAAATACGCGCCTACCGGTCCGCCAACGCCACCGGCACCGATAATCATATAACGCAGCTTCATCCTCTGTTCCTCCGATTGCTTTTTCTGCATTATAGCACAAAATCGGCAATGTATCCACAAGTCTGTGGATATCTCTGTGAAGCGCGTGATTCTCCGCTTCTGTCATTGCATTTGTTTTCTTTTCACGATATAATGATTTTTATATAACTTTCTCACCTGTCTAATTTGTTCGACAAAATTCGACAGCCTGCAAGGAGGTCATTGCACATGGCTGGCAACCCCCAAAAGAAAAGCACCGGCATCGTCAACGCCGCCATTGGCGCGCTGGCAGTCGTGCTGGCTATATTGATTGTCTGGATGATGAACCTCGTTTCCGGTATTCAGGGCACCGCGCGTATCATCAACTACGCCGGACTCGTGCGCGGCAAGACCCAGCGTATCGTCAAGCTGGAAATCTCCGGTCAGCCGCAGGACGGCATAATCGCAGATATTGACGCGCTTATCGACGGACTGCGCTTCGGCAGCGACGAGCTCAGCCTCGTGCGGCTGAACAATGATGCCTTCCAAAGCAAAATGCAGGAGCTGGATGACTATTTTCAAGCACTCAAGCAGGAGATCGGCCGCGTGCGCGCAGTCGGCTCAAATAACACGGACATCATTCCCATCAGCGAAACCTTTTTCGGCATCTGCGACGACGCGACCGGTCTGGCGGAGGCGTACTCGCAGCGCAAGGCAACCTCGCTTTCCGCTCTGGAGAAGTACATCACAGCGGATATCGTCGTGCTCATGCTGCTGATCGGCTACCAGCTGTTTCAGGCGCTGCACACGGCTGCGATGAACCGCGCTCTGCAGCATAAGGTCTATCTGGATGCCGCGACCGGCCTGCCCAACAAGAACAAGTGCGAGGAGCTGCTCGACGATCCGACGCCGCCTGCGCCAGAAACCGGCATGTGCAGCTTTGACCTGAATAATCTGCGCCGCATCAACAACAGCATGGGCCATGAGGCCGGTGACGCATACATCCGGCGATTTGCGGTCGCGCTGCGTGCGGCCATGCCCGAGGAGCATTTTGTCGGCCGTGCAGGCGGCGATGAGTTCCTCGCGATAACGCACGGACCGGATGCCGATGCGCTGCAGAAATTGCTTTCCCACGTCCGTAAACAGCTTGCTGAGGAGTCCCGACAGCATCCGGATACACCGCTCAGCTATGCGGCCGGCTTTGCGCTTGCATTGGACAATCCGGACAGCAATATACGCGATCTATTTGACCTTGCGGACAAAAACATGTACATCAACAAAAACCACGTCAAGCGCGAGGAAGCCGCTGCCGAAAAGCGGCTGGATTTTCAGCTGCTAAAGCAGGTCAACCGCCTGCACCGCAGCTTTTCCGACTGTCTGTACTGCGATGCGCGTCTGGACACCTACCGTACCATCCGCGCGTGCGAGAGCTTTTTTCTGGCATCGGACGGCAGCTACACCGGCGCCGTCGAGCAGATTGCCGAGGAACAGGCTGCTAAAAGCGAGCGCAGCCGCGTCCGTTCTGCGCTGCAGCTTGACGTACTGCAACGCGGCCTGCACAGCGCAGAGGATACCCTCGAACTGCAGTACAACGCGGCCGATGAAAGCCGCTACAGCCGTTTGACCGTTCTTCCGATTGACTGGGATGAAGCCGGTGTGCTGCACCACTTTATCCTCGCGTTCGAGACCATCCGGCTGAACGCCGACCAAGCCATCGACCCGAAGGAGCAGCTGACGCTGTACTACGAGCAGCTAAAGCAGTCTATCCTTGAGAACGACAGCTATGTGGACGCGCTGCTCGATATGGCGGGCACAATCTACACGGTAAACCTCACGCGCGACACCCTCGAGCGCAACATTTCACCTGCGGGCAAGAGTGATTCGGACCGGGCGCTGTTCCTCGACTACCCGCTTCCCTGCTCCTACCGCGACTACTGCGACGAGTACCGCAAGCGCGTCACACCGGCAACACTCGGCAGCTACCGCACGGCAGATACCAGTGCCCGTCTGCTCAAGCGCTTTGCCGCCGGTGAAAAACACATCACGGTGGAATACTGCGTGCAGGAGGATGACGGCGCTATCCGCTGGGTACAGAAAACCGTGCTGATGACGCAGACCACCATGTTTGATCCGGAAATCAATGCCGAAATGCCGATGGTCACGGCGATTATCCTGCTGCAGGATACCTCGCAGATGCACGCCCGCGACGAGCAAGAGAACGCCCGTCTGCAGGCCGCCTTCGATGAAATGCGTATTGCGAACCGCACCAAAACCGAATTTCTCTCGCGCATGAGTCACGATATCCGCACACCGCTCAACGGCATTATCGGTCTGCTGCAGGTGGACGAAACCCACTTTGATGACAAGGCGCTGCTGCTGGAAAATCACAAAAAAATGCAGATTTCCGCCAATCACTTGCTGTCGCTCATCAACGATGTGCTGCAGATGAGCAAGCTGGAGGAGGGCACGACCGTCCTCACGCACGAGCGCATCAGTCTGGTGGAGCTGACCCGCGATATCATTACCATTATCATCGGCCGCGCCGAAGAAGCCGGCATTGAGTGGGAGTACGAGAAGGATAAATCCATCATTCCGTACCCGTATATTTACGGCAGTCCGCTGCATCTGCGGCAGATTTTCCTCAATATTTACAGCAACTGTATCAAATACAACCGTCCCGGCGGTAAAATCACCACCCTTACGGACTCACTCGGCGAACAGGACGGCAAATGCACCTATCGCTGGACGATTTCGGATACGGGTATCGGCATGAGTCCGGACTTTGTTGACCATATTTTTGAACCGTTCACGCAGGAAAAGCAGGACGCGCGCAGCTATTATCACGGCACCGGTCTCGGCATGACCATCACCAAGGAGCTTGTCGACCGGATGGGCGGCTCGATTACGGTCACGAGTCAGCTTGGTGTCGGCTCCACCTTTGTAATCACTTTGCCGTTTGAAATTGCACCGTCTCCCGAGCAGACACCGGACGCACATGCCGCGCCGGATATCAGCATTGCAGGCTGCAGGCTGCTGCTCGTCGAGGACAATGCGCTCAACGCCGAAATCGCACAGATTCTGCTGACCGACGAAGGAGCGACCGTAACCGTCGTCACGGATGGCAAACAGGCTGTGGAAATCGTGCAGAACAATCCACCGGACACATTCGACGCGGTTCTCATGGATGTGATGATGCCTGTGATGAACGGCATTGACGCTGCGAAGACCATTCGCTCGCTCAACCGACCGGACGCGAAAACGCTGCCCATCATCGCCATGACCGCAAACGCCTTTTACGAGGATGCACAGAAGTGCCTCGCCGCAGGCATGAATGCCCATCTGGCAAAGCCGCTGCAGATAAAGAAGGTCAAGCAGACGATCGCCGAATGGGTGAAAAATAACCGAACTGCAAAAAAGGACGCGTAAAGCGTCCTCAGTCTGTCGAAAAAGTCGTATAGTCAGCATTTTTCAGCATTTCGCGCGGCAGCGCGCATGAAATAGCATTTGCTCTGCAAATGCTCAAAAAGGGGGAGCATGTATCACCCTTTTTGAACTTCTGGAGGGAGAAAGTTTCTGTATAGGAACTTTCGGACGACTTTGGAACGGCCCACGGTCCGTTCCTGCTTGTCGGCGAAACTGTAGTTTCGCGACAGCCTCAAAGGATGCGTAAAGCGTCCTTTTTCATTCTACAGATAACGCATCCTCGCTGATTACCGCCCGAATCCCCCAGGACGGCACCTTATCCGGATAGGCTTCGCCTTCGAGCATAACAAACGCCGCATCGTACTTCGGACGTTTTTTCGGATAGATGCCGAGTCCGTCCGTGAAGTACAGCAGGCCGCGCAGATGGCGGAACGCGCCTTCGGCATTTAAGCGGTCAACGTGCTCGAAAACCGGACGAAAATCGGTCGCAGACTGACCGATCAGTTCAAAATGCTCCATATATTCCGCGAGTTCCCGCGCATTTGTCACCTTTTTGTCCGAACGCAGCTGATCATCGCACTGCAGAATACGCAGGTTGAAATGCCGGAAAAAGCTGGTGTTCTCCTGCAAAAGCTCATAGGTACGGCTGAGGAACGCGCGCACGAGTTCACCGGAGGTGGACATCGAGGTATCAATGGCAATGACGAAATCCTCTATTTTCCGCACCTCCCGCGTCTCTAACGGCTCGATCAGCGGCATATTTCCGAAATGACGCAACCCGTAGGCGTAGTAGCCGTAGTCGAACGAATCCGCATCCACCGAGACCTCCTCCCGCAGAGCGGCAAACCGGCGCAGGAACGCGCGGAAATCAGTCGTTTTGCGGGTGGAAACGGCAAGCTGCTCCCGCACAGCCTGACCGCCTTCCGCCTTGTTCGCGAAAACCGTCTCCATCGCGGTCTGCGTGCGCTCGGCCTGCTGCTGCCAGCGGCGCTCCTGCTGATCGTCATCCTCCTTGTACCACAGCGTGTGCTCGTCTGTCGCAAACACGCGCGTGAGCGTGGCACAGTCATACGAATTCAGCCGCGTGCGGCGAAAGTGGCGATAGACCGCCTCAGCCGTCAGGACCGGCAGCTCGTCTTTGAGCTCACGGTAGATATTCTGCCGCCGAACCGACATCTTTTCCGCCTGTAGGCAGCGGTAATCCAGTGAATCCAGCATGCTTTCGACCGCAATATCGCACGACAGATCCCACAGATCGGCATCGCGTCCGCGTGTCTTTCCGGGATGGCGCAGCAGACAGTGGAACAGCGTGTGCAGATAGGCGCGGTTGACGTTCGCGCGGGAGCGCTCGTACTGCTGCGCCAGCCATGCACCGCTGAAAAACAGCACGCGCGTGTCGGTAGCGAGCGTGGGTGTATCGTAACCGTCTGCCGCAGGCAGCGCCGCCAGCGCGAAATCGAGGAACGGCAGGTTCATGTACAGTTCGGTGCGGGCAGAAAACAGGATTTCACGTCCGATAGAAGTCCAGCGGGAGGACTGCGACATAGAAAACATCACCTCACAGATTCATCTTGCATCGTAGGGCGGGGTGCCCTACGGATTTATTGATAACTTCTATATATTTATATCATAATTCAAACGATTTGGCGCGTCCCTTGGACTGCGTTTTGCCGGCGGCTGACAGCAGAACAGACAGCGCTGCTGTCTGCTCTGCTTCGCGGGCAGACGTGCACGCGGCATCCACATCGGCGGCAGAGAGCACACCGAGCGACAGCAGGAAGGTCAATGCAGCGGTCTCGCCTGCCTTGGCGCAGGACTGCGCCAGATTGCCGCCGTGTGCGCGCAAAACCGTAAGATACTCCGCTTTTGCGGCATCCGAGATCGCAAACGGTATGGCAAGCCGCCGCACGGCTACACGTGCCGCGACCGAAAAATCGTGCCGCTCGAGCAGTTCGCTCAGGGCAGCATCATACTGCCGAAAATTCAGCACACCGCCGTCAAAGCACTGACGGTAGCTGTATCCTGCACCGTTAATGCGCCGCTGAAAAATATGCGCCGGACTGAGGTCCTCCAGTTCCTCGACGTACTCGGGGAACAGCAGCCGCGCGTGCTCATCAAACCGCACATCGAGTTCTCCGGCGTACTCGCCGAGCAGCCTGGGCAGGCAGGTCGGCGCGGACGGTGCGGCGTGCAGGATGACTTCGCGCAGGCTCATGCAGTTCATCAGCGCACCGCCGCCGAACTCACTCACCGAATCAGTCAGTTCAATGCGTTCAAGGTTTCGGCAGTTATAAAATGCATAACTGCCAACACTTTTTGCATCCTTCGGGAGCGTAACCGTGCGGATAGCCGCTGCATTGTGCTTCGGCTCCGTGCCGCCGCAGGTAATACGGACAGCGAACGTGTCCTTGCCTGTCAGATCGGGAGCCCGCTCGCTGAGTACATACGCGCCGACCTCGGTAACAGGCACACCGTCTATCTCATCCGGCAGACGCACAATATCGTCCTGCGTTTCGCACCGCAAAAGCGCAATGCCGCCGCTCGCACTCCGCGAACAGGTCAGCCGCAGTTCGTTTTCGCCCTCGATCACCCGCATTTGCACTCATGTCCTTTCTGCTTTTTCATTCTGCTACCCATTATAGCACAGTGTGCAGAAAAAGACGATACTGCGCCCTTCATTCTCATAATAAGAATTTATAACAGAAATAATATATTGTTTTTCGCAAATCACACTTGACAATCCACTGTTTTGCGAATATACTGTGACCATACCAAGTAAACCAACACAAACCAATGACGAAGACGAGTAGCAGGGAGACCGAACCTCCAAGAGAGCCGCGGGCGGTGTGATCGCGGCAGGCAAGGACCGTGTGAATGGACTTCAGCAGGGCAAGGCGAACGGCTTCGGCCAAGTAACTGCGACGGGGACTCCGCCCGTTATCAGGGGAGCGCGCATTGTTTGATGTGTGAGCAGAGTGGACGCAGTTTGCGTCAATCTGGGTGGTACCGCAAGAGCGTATTCGCTCCTGTCCCAAGAGAAATCTGGGACAGGAGCTTTTTATTTTGTAAAACAAATTGAGAATTGAAAATGGAGAATTGAGAAATGTGGTATCGCGCAAAGCGCGATGATTTAATAAACGCGCTCTGCGCGTCACATTCATTTTCCATTTTCCATTATCAATTCTCCATTACTGCAAAGGAGTAATCACCATGGCTAAGATCCCCCACAGACTTTATTTGACCGAAGACCAGATGCCCAAGCAGTGGTACAACCTGCGGGCGGACATGAAGGAAAAGCCGGACCCGCTGATTCATCCGGGCACGCACCAGCCGCTGCCGGAGGAAGCGCTGTATCCCATCTTCTGTCAAAAGCTGGCGCACCAGGAGCTGGACAACGACACCCGCTATATTGATATTCCCGAGCCGGTGCTCGATATGTATAAGCTGTACCGTCCGTCTCCGCTGTGCCGCGCGTACAATCTGGAGAAGGCGCTGGACACCCCGGCTAAGATCTACTACAAGTTTGAGGGCAACAACACCTCGGGCAGCCACAAGCTGAATTCCGCGATCGCACAGGCGTACTACGCCAAGGAACAGGGCCTCAAGGGCCTTACCACCGAGACCGGTGCCGGTCAGTGGGGTACTGCACTCTCTGAGGCATGCGCGTACTTCGGACTGGATTTGAAGGTATTCATGGTTAAGGTCTCCTACGAGCAGAAGCCGTTCCGCAAGGCCATCATGCAAACCTTTGACGCGAATGTAACGCCGTCTCCGTCCAATACGACCGAGGCAGGCCGCGCTATTCTGGCACACGATCCGACCACCGGCGGTTCGCTCGGCTGTGCGATTTCTGAGGCCGTAGAAGTGGCTACTACGCACGAGGGCTACCGCTATGTACTCGGCTCCGTGCTCAATCAGGTGCTGCTGCACCAGTCCATCATCGGTCTGGAGAGCAAGCAGGCTATGGAAATGCTCGATGAGTATCCGGATATCGTCATCGGCTGTGCCGGCGGCGGCTCCAACCTCGGCGGCCTGATTTCCCCGTTCATGCAGGATAAGCTGCTCGGCAAGGCTGACCCGCGCATCATCGCGGTGGAACCGGCCTCCTGCCCGTCGCTTACCCGCGGCAAGTATGTTTACGATTTCTGCGATACCGGCCATGTTACGCCGCTGGCCCGCATGTACACGCTCGGCAACGGCTTCATGCCCGCGCCCAACCACGCAGGCGGCCTGCGCTACCACGGCATGAGTCCGATCCTCTCCAAGCTGTACCACGACGGTTATATGGAGGCGGTTTCCGTCAAGCAGACCGACGTATTCGACGCGGCAGTTCAGTTCGCCAAGGTGGAGACCATTCTTCCGGCGCCGGAGTCCAGCCACGCCATCCGCGCCGCAATCGACGAAGCACTCAAGTGCAAGGAGACCGGCGAAGCTAAGACCATCCTGTTCGGTCTGACCGGTACCGGCTACTTTGATATGGCAGCATACGAGGCGTATCACAATGGCACCATGCGCAACCACATTCCCACCGATGAAGAGCTGCAGATCGGCTTCGATACCATTCCGCCGCAGGAATAAAACGCAATATAAGGTATATGGCAGACCTCCAATTTCTCTGCTGTATATAGCCGCCTGTTCCCCCACAGGCGGCTTTGTTTTGCCAAAAACAGGTTTCCGAAAAAACTTTCAAAAAATCTGAAAATAGTTGTTGACATTAGGTCCCACCCGTGATATTATAATAAGGCAGTCAGCGAGAGCGACAAAGCGAAACGCCGACAGCGAAAGAAAATAGATTTTGTATGCGCCAGTAGCTCAGCTGGATAGAGTGTTTGGCTACGAACCAAAAGGTCGGGGGTTCGAATCCCTTCTGGCGTACCAGATCAACCGGTTATTTCGTAAGAAATGACCGGTTTTTCTTATTTTCTGATATAGGTAAAAGTTTTTGTTCCGATTTGCGAGAGGCAATATAAAGATGCCGCCGCCATACCGGCATACGAGCCGAATACCTAACTTTAGCCCTAAAAGAAACCCTGTCTGTTCCAACACCAGACAGGGTTTTCTCACTTTTACAGCACTTTTACGCCCGCGTTCTCGCACGCCGAAAGGAATTCCGGCGGCAGTCTGCCGTCCGAAATGACGGTATCTACCTCATCGAGACCGCAAATGCGGAATGTACTTCTTCGATCAATTTTAGAGGAATCCAGCAGCACCGCCACATGCTCCGCGCGATGCAGCACAGTCTGCTTGAGCAGCGCCTCCTCCTCTACACCGCAGGCAAAGCCGGTCTCCGGACTGTAGCTCGTCACGCCGAGCAGCAGCAGGTCGAAATGCACGCCCTCCAGTTCCTGAATGCCGCGCACGCCGCACACGCTGTGGCTGAACCGGTTGAGCGTGCCGCCGGGAATGGACACCTTGGGCTTTTCCAGCCGCGCGAGTTCGCTCGCACACGTCAATCCGCTCGTGAAGATCAGCATCGGCTCATCCGGCACACAGCGTGCCACAGCGGTTGCTGTACTGCCGGAATCCAGAAACACCGTGGTATTCGGCCGCAGCAGCGCCGCCGCCTTCTCCGCAATGATCTGCTTTTCCGACGCATTGCGCGCCGTACGCCTGCCGAACTGGTCGTCCGTGCCGACGACTACCTCGACCGATTTGACGCCGCCGTGCACGCGAACCACTCTTCGCGCCTGATCGAGTGCCTTCAGATCGGTTCGCAGCGTCATTTCGGACACCGACGGAAAAGCCTCCTTCAGCTGTACAAAGCTCAGGCTGCCCTCTCGGTTGACCAGTTCGACGATTGCATTGCGGCGTTGTTCCATCGGTTGTTTCCTCCAATTAGTCGTGCTGCTGAAAGTTTGCCAGCAGATATTCCTCTGCCTCCGGGCACCACAGGCCGTTGTGTGCGTCCACAATGTCAGCCAGCGCGGTAAACCGCGCATCTTCCGCGCCCTTTGCCCGCAGATCGGTCAGCGCGGTAAGCGGCATGGTCAGGTGTGTGTAGATCAGCTTTTTGCCGCCCGGAATCTTCGGCAGATTGAGCGTAGTCTCGGCTGCCGCATCCAGACCGCCGATATGCGTCACCATAACCGCCGGGTCGATACGGCCGGATGCGGTCAGCTCGAGCGACTCGATCATATCCGCGGTGTTGCCGCCGGTCGTGCCCATAACATGCGTGGAATTATAGTGTACATCATAAAAGTTCATCTTGGCAGAGAACTGCTTGTCGGTCGGGCCGGCGAAGAAGTTCAGACAGCCGTCGCGGCCGAGCACCGCGCTGCACAGTTCAACGACTGCCGCAACCGGCGCGTAGCAGAATACATCGTCAAAACCGGTGCCGCCGGTCATTTCGCGCAGCTCTGCCGCCGGATTCTCCATCTTGCCGGTGTTGACAAAGTGCAGATCGATGCCGTCCTTCTCCTTGACCTCGGCAGGCGGGAACAGCGCCTCGGCGCGTGCCAGACGGTCCTCATTCACATCGGTCACAACGACCATGGACGGACGGACGTCACGGTGCAGCGCATACGTCAGCGCACCCAGACCCATCGGACCGGCACCTGCCATGATGGCCAGCTTGCCGCCCTTTTTAATACCCATTTCGTGGTGATAAACACCCATCTTGGTGTGATAAGCGGCGTTGAACGCACCGATCGAGCAGCTCATCGGCTCGGCAAGAGACGCCTCGTAGTAGGCACGCCCCTTGTACTCGAGCAGGCAGCCAAGTTCCATAACCTCAGCCGGAATGATGCAGTAGGTCGCATCGCCGCCGAAGAACTCGTAAGAGTATCCGGGGCTCCACATTGTGCCCTTGTAGTTGAGCGCCGGCTGCAGCGTGAACTTCATGCCCGGCTTGAACTTATCCTGATGCTTCGCGCCAACCTTGACGATATCGCCCGCAAACTCGTGACCCATGATGGCCGGATGCTCGGCAACATCGGGATGCACGCGCTTGTGCTCGGTACCAAGGATCGCGCACTTGTAGGTAGACATGCAGATGCTGTCGGATACGACCTTGACCAGGATTTCGTCGTCACGGATTTCCGGCAGCTCAAAGGTATCCAGACGCAGATCATTCGCAGCATGCAGACGTACAGCCCTTGCTTTCATAATAATAACTCTCCTTTATCACTTAGACAATAGATTTCAACAATTACAGCTTGGAAAAACGTACTTTCGGAAGCAGCTCCTCGATAACCGAGCGCTCGGCGGCCTGTGTGCCGCTGCACATGACATTCGCGGCTCCGGTCGCAGTCGAGAGACGGACAGCGTCCTCCTCGCTCATATCCTGCGACTCGGCATACGCCAGCGCGGCCACCACGCTGTCACCCGCACCGACCGTACTGCCGACCGGAACCTTGAGTCCCTCAGCATAAATCGTGCTGCCCTTGCGCAGATACAGCGCGCCGCGTCCGCCCAGCGAGATAACCACCCGTTCGATGCCGCTCTCCAGCAGCTTTTGGCCCTCTGCGGTCAACTCTTCGATGGTTTCCAGTTTTTTGCCCGCCAGACGCGACAGCTCATCATCATTCGGCTTGATGAGGTACGGCGCGGCCTTTAAGCCTTCTGCCAGTAAAGCGCCGTCCGCATCGAGGAACACCCGCGCACCTGCGTTTTTGCATGCGCTCGTCCACACGCGGTAGGTGTCCTGCGGTGCGCCCTTCGGCAGACTGCCCGCCAGCACCACGATGTCGCCTGCGTGCACCTCAGCCAGAAGGTCGTTCAGCAGCGCATCTAAATCTGCGTCCGTGACGGTCAGACCCGGCTCGTTGATGTCGGTATTCGTGTGACCGACCCGGTCAATGATTTTGATATTCGTGCGAGTCTGCCCCTCAACGAACCGGAACTGCGTGGTGAAATTCTCGTTTTCGAGCAGCTTTTCGAGCGTTCTGCCGCTCTCACCACCCAGAATGCCGACTGCGCGGCTGTCTCCGCCGAGTTTGGCAATCACCTTGCTCACGTTGATGCCCTTGCCGCCGGGATCCGTGCGCATTTCCGTGATGCGGTTGACCGTGTCAAGCGCCATACCCGGAATTTCCACCGTTTTATCCAATGCGGGGTTGAGTGTTACCGTATAGATCATGGAATGACCCCTTTCAGATATTTGAAACTGTTGAAACGAAAGCTATAATTATAATACCAACAGTCCGCGCAAGCGTCAATCTGTTATTTCAACAAATAATCACTTTCGTTTTTGTGATGATTCACAAGAGCGCATTCTCTCTGTAAATTCTGTTCTGCGCGCAAAAGGAGCGGCAATGCAGAATATTTTCCGCATTACCGCTCCCTTTTATGCTTAATTTCCGTGTTCTGAGAACAGACGATCCAGCTTTTCTTCCAACAGCTGCACGGCTGCGTCGCGCTGACCGGTCCGCAGGCGCTCGATCAGCTCAGGCTCCTCGATCAGCTGTGCGCTCACCATGCGCATGACCTCCACAGGAATCGGATCATCGGTATCCGGCGCAAGCAGCACAAATGCCCCCATAATCATCTTTCCGGACTCGTAGACCGGCGGCTGTGCCTGTAAATAGCCGAATCGGCAGTCCGATACCGCCTTTGTCCTGCAATGCAGCAGCAGCGCGAACAGCGGCTTGATATAGGTATCGCCCATGGCTTCCCGTCGGCGCAGCTGCTGCGCCACCAGACGCGATGCGTCCTCATTCGGGCAGAACAGACGGCTTGCCGCGTCAATCAGGCCCTGCCGCGAAACCGGTTTGCACACAGTCCGGATGCATAAATGGTCGAGCATCTGCACCATCGAGCGCGTGAGGCGATAGGTGTAGCGCAGGCCGCCTTCGGCCGCCGAGGCGGCAGACGGCTCTGCCGGTGTGCCGGTCCGCACGGTGCCGTTCAGCCGCTGCACCGCATCCCGCAGAAGGGCGCGGTCCGGCTCGAGCAGCGCGGGATTGACCGTAATCGACGGATACGCCAGCTCGAGCGGCACGGTTGCAATCACAAGGTCGATGCCGCGGCTGTGCAGCTGCTCTGGATCGAGTTCGCGCACCGAGCAGCAGCCGTCCACCTTGAGGGTCGGGAATTCGCCCTCGATACGCGAAGCCAGAAATCGACTTGAGCTCATACCCAGCGGGCACGCAACCACCACGCGGGCGGCCTGCCGCAGTGCGCCGTTCTGCTCGAGCACCGCGCCAAAGTGCATGGCAAGATATGCCGCTTCGCTGTCCGGAATGTGCGGCAACGCCAGTTCCATCTCGACGGTGTCGCATGCGGCGCGTGTTGCCGCCCATAGCTGCGGATATTCACGCTGAATCGTGTCCAGCTGCGGATTATCCATGTAAATCTGCTCACGCACGCGCAGCAGCATCGGGCGTAAATGCGTAAACAGGTTATCTCTTAACGATACATAGCCCGAGAAATTCACGCACATCGCGCGTCCTACCTCGCTGATCAGCCGTCCGGTCAGATGGTGCAGGTACATCTCGCCGGCTCCCCATTTTTCGCCATCGTCACCGGTGATATACGCTGCCAGATACTGCTCTAAATACTGCACTTCCTCGGTCGGCAGCGTCAGGCCGAACGCCTGTCCCAAAGCTGCCCCTAGCCGCTGTGCGGCGTTTTCCGGCGGATGAACTGCGGCAGACGAACCGCCCTGTTCGCGCAGCTGCTGCATCGCCAGCGTGCAGTGGATGGCAAGCGTCAGGAAGCCCGCATCCGGCAGACGGAGCTTCTCCTTCTGCTCGAACTGCTGCAGCACCTGCCATACCCGCTCGGCGATTTTCGTATTCAGCAGCGCGGCAAATGCGCCGCCTGCAGCAAAATTACCGCGCAGCACCGCCTGCAGCTCTTCTTCGGTCAGGCTGCTCTGCAGCAGCGCGGCAGCGGCGCGGCGGCAGGACAGCTTTTCGCCCTTGAGCCATACGCCCACACCTGGTCGGCGGTGCAGCGTCACCGCATACGAGGATACCCACTGCCCGATTTCGTCCAGATCGGCGGCCAGTGTGCTCTCGGAGACGAGCAGCTCCCGCGCCAGTGCTGCGGTTTTCATCGGCTCACGCGCCTGCAGCAGCATACCGAGCAGCTTTTGCCGCCGCTGACGGCGCGGCAGCTCCGCGTAGACTGTGCTGCCGTTCAGCAGCGCGCGCATTTGCTCCCGGCGTGCGGGCGGCTCGTCCAGCAGCAGTCCCTGTCCCGGACTGCGTACAAAGCGATAGCCTGCCGCGGCAATCCATTGCTCCACACTCGGCAGCTCACGCAGCACCGTGCGGCGGCTCACGCCGATGCTCTCCGCGAGCATCGCCGCCGTCACCCAGCCCTGCGGCAGCGTCAGCAGACGGTCGATTAACTTTTGTCCGTTCGCAGTCAGCGAAGGCAGGGTTTCAGACATCGGGATGGCTCCTTTCTATAAAATCCAACAGGTTTAGAATGGAAAATGAATGTCACTGTCAGCATAGTGCATTCATTTGTAAATCCATTTGCAATCGTGTATACGTTAATTCTCCCTTTTCCATTCTCAATTACTTATCTCTATGATACCACATTCTAAAATGACAGCACAAGTGACACTGTTCCGTATCCTGCGTTTTTTGTCACCATCTTCCGGTGACACAACTCCGACAACCCGCTCTGCTGTCACCTCTGTTCTGTGCAGACTGCACAAGCAAACATCCTTTCCCCTGCGCGTTTTCGACAGTCTTACGACATTTGTCACCATTCGCCGGTGACATCAGTCACTATAGTTTCCCTTGCCAGACCCGGATTCCGCCTGTACAATATAGTCAAACGAAACGAAAGCGACTCCCCGAATCCCGCAAGTCATGCGGCAACACAGATAAGGAGTTGAAAAGCTATGAAAAACGCAATTTCCCGTTTTGGCAAGTTTTTGAGCGGCATGGTCATGCCGAACATCGGTGCATTTATTGCATGGGGCTTCCTCACAGCGCTGTTCATCGAAAAGGGCTGGTTCCCGAACAAACGGCTCAGCTCGATGGTCTCACCGATGCTGAGCTACCTGCTGCCCATTCTCATCGCCGGTCAGGGCGGCTATATGGTCGCAAAGGAACGCGGCCGCGTCATTGCCTGCATCGCCGTTATCGGCTGCATCTGCGGCTCGGACTACACCATGCTGATGGGTGCGATGGTGATGGGCCCGCTGGCAGGCTGGGTCATCAAGCAGTTTGACAACCGCGTGGAGGAGCACATTCCCGCCGGTTTTGAAATGCTGATCCACAATTTCTCCATCGGCATCCTCGGCATGCTGCTGGCGATCCTCGGCTACTACGTTATCGGCCCGTTTATGACCGCCATTCTCACCGTACTTACCGCAGGCGTTGATTTTCTGGTCAGCCACAGCCTGCTGCCGCTGGTTTCCATCTTTATTGAACCGGCAAAGGTGCTGTTCCTGAACAACGCCATCAACCACGGTATTTTCAACCCAATTGGCGTCAGCCAGGCTGCAGAGGCCGGCCGCTCCATCATGTACATGCTCGAGACCAATCCCGGTCCCGGTCTGGGCGTTCTGCTGGCGTACTGCCTGTTCTGCAAGGACAAGACCACACGTCAGTCCGCTCCCGGCGCGGTTGTCATTCACCTGCTCGGCGGTATCCACGAGATCTACTTCCCGTACATTCTGATGAATCCGATCATCATTCTGGCTCCGATCGCGGGCAACTTCTGCGCGATCCTGTTCTACACCATGACCGGTACCGGTCTGTCTGGCCCGGCATCCCCCGGTTCGATCATTGCCTACATGGCGATGGCGCCGCGTGACTCCGTTCTGACGGTATTTATCGGCGTTGTCCTTGCTGCCGCTGTATCGTTTGTACTCTCGTCTGTCATTCTCAAAGCAACTTCCGGCAATGCGCAGAACCTCAGCGAAGCGCAGGCCAAAATGCAGGACATGAAGGCGCAGGCCAAGGGTGAAGCACCCGCAGCCATCGAATCCGCACCGATAAACGCCGGTGACGTGCACAAGATCGTCTTTTCGTGCGACGCAGGCATGGGGTCGAGCGCGATGGGCGCGACCAAGTTCCACAACCGCATCAAGGCCGAGCGTCCGGAGCTGATCGTCACTAACTCCAGTGTAGATAACGTACCTGCTGACGCAGATATCGTTGTCTGCCAGCGTGTTCTCGCCGAGCGTGCCCGCAGGAGTGCACCGCAGGCACAGATCATCACCATTGGCAACTTCCTTGCGGACCCGAATCTGGACACCCTGTACCAGACGCTGACCGCTGCACCTGCCGCGAAAGCCGCGGCTCCCGAAACCACTGACGAACCTGCCGCGCAGGATCAGGGCCTTGTAATCCAGGCCGAGGACATTCAGCTTGGCTTACCCTCTGTTGATAAGGAAACCGCGATCCGCGCCGCAGGTGCGCTGCTTGCCAAACGCGGCTATGTCGATGCCGACTACGCCGATGCAATGGTCGAGCGCGAAAAGCTCGTTACCACCTACATGGGCATGGGCGTTGCCATCCCGCACGGCACGAGCGAAAAGAAATCCACTGTCAAAAAGTCCGGCGTTGTCATGCTGCAGTACCCCGACGGCGTAGACTTCGGTGACGAGAAAGCATACCTCATTTTCGGCATTGCCGGTGTCGGTGACGCACACCTTGACCTGCTCGCCCATGTCTGCGAGGTCCTCGAGGACGAGGAGGCGCTTGAAATGATGAAGAAAACCCCGGATATCAAGTTTGTACTGACCCACCTGCAGTAAAAGGAGAGAGTTTCATGAAACAGTTTACCATCACCATTCAGGATAAGGAAGGCCTGCACGCCCGTCCGGCCGGTCTGCTGAGCAAGGCCGCCAAGGGCTTCCAGTGCGCAGTAACGCTCACCAAGGGCGAAAAGACCGCTGACCTCAAGAAGATTTTCGCAGTAATGGGTCTGGCCGTCAAGGGCGGCGACAGCATCACTGTTACCTGCGACGGCGCAGACGAGGAAGCTGCAGCGGCTGCGCTTGAGAAGATGTTCGCTGAGATCAAGTAACTGAATTTCGACACAATCAAACCTGAAAAACCAGGAGAGGGATAACCTCTCCTGGTTTTTCCTGTTCCAAACGCAAAGGGTCTCCCGCCGAATGGCGGGAGACCCTTTCTCATTTTACCGGCTTATTTACCGGTCTTTTCACACAGCTTCTGCATGATAACAGCTACCTGTGCACGGGTGGCCGTGCCCTGCGGGTCAAAACGGTTGCCCGATTTGCCGCTCAGCAGACCAGCCTTCTGCATTCTGGTTACAGCGTCCTTCGCGTAAGCGCGGATGCTTGCGCTGTCGGCAAATGCGGCTGCACTGCCGGTTTCCTCTACCTTAGTGCCGGTGGCGGTCAGATAATTATCCATGATAACCGCAGCCTGCTCACGGGTGATGAGCGCATTCGGATTGAAATGCGAAGCGTCCACGCCGGAAACGATCTTGTTGGCTGCTGCCCAGTTGACGTATGCGTTGTAGTACATTTTGCTGTCTACATCGGCAAACTGGCTCTGGGTGTTGTACGCGGAGATGTCTGCGCCTGCCATACGGCCAAGTACGGTGACAAACATGCCGCGGGTCATGCCCTCGTTCGGGGAGAAGGTGGTTGCGGTCGTGCCGTTGAACAGCGCCTTATCGGTCACATATTCGATGGCATCCTTTGCCCAGTGGCCCGCGATGTCGGTGAAGGTGCTTACCGTACCCTCAACAACCTTGACATTCTTGCCCACGGTGCCGTAGTTGTCGTAATCCACAGAGTAATCGTTGAATACATCATCGGATTCGTAGCCTACTGCATCGGTGAAGGTGCCCTCGTTCCAGTCTGCCAGAGTTGCCCAGATATTGGTATTGCCAGCCTTGATGGAATACGAGTTGATAACCGGAATATCGGTGGACTTCTCTGCAACAGAGGAGTTCAGTACGGTAGTAACGCGAACATACTTTGCACTGCCCAGTGCGGAAATATCAACCGTGTTCTTGCCGTTCTTCAGCTCTGCGGACTGGGAAGCCTTTACGGTCTTGCCGTCGTCCGAGGTCTCAACGGTTGCGGTTGCAGAAGCCGCGCCGGTGATCTCTGCGTTATAGGTAAACTGTGCTGCACTGCCGGTCATTGCGCGCCACTCGGTGGTGTGCGTGCCCTTGGTGACGATATTCTCCGGTGCGTAATCCAGCCATACGACTAGCTTGTCGCTTTCCGGACCCTTTGCAGTCGGATTTGCGTAAATCTGCTTGTTCTCCTCTGCGGTCAGCTTGGTGGTATAGAAGCGGAGCTGGCCGATGTCGCCCGTCAGCATGGTGTGCGTCTTGCCGCGGCCGCGGCCCGTCAGCAGATGACGGTGGAATGCAAAGCCGGAGTACATGGACTTGCCTTCCCAGTTGCGGATCTCAGAATCAAAATTCGGTGCATCGGTGTGACCGCTTGCCTTGGTATCCTCGTAGCTGTCGCCGCCGGTTGCACGATCAAAGCCGCCGGTGTACTGTACCCACTTGCCGAGGGTAACGCCGCCGCCCATATTCTCGTCGTCGTTCCAGAAGTACTCGCCGTTATCGTTGTCAAAGCCAACGCCGTAGGTAACCATGCCGGTCTTGCGGACTGCCATGCGGAACAGGTAGTTGGTGCCGTAGCTGATGGAAGCACCCTTCATCAGCAGCGGGTTGTGGTCCCACTCATCGCCCGTTGCCAGACGATCGATGTTTGCCCAAACCATGCCGGTAACGCCGTTGTCTACCACATAGTTCTTGTTATCCGGAATTTCCACATAATCATCCACGCCGTCCAGGGACAGACCCCAGCTGCCGTTGTACTTAACGAGCGTCGGATTGCCGCGGATGATGCCGTCGTTGCCCTTGCCGGACTTATCCTTTACGATCGGGGTGCCCTGAATGGAACCGAGCACGGCAACGGTCTTCTCTGCCGAGTTGCCGACCTTGACGGTATAGCTGCCGCCTGCCGGTGCCTTGTAGGCAAACTCAACCGTGCGGGTCTCGCCTGCCTTGAGCGCAGTCTTCTGCGAGGTAACGGCTGCGCCGTTGATGTACAGCACTGCCTCTGCGGTGCCGTCCTCATTGCCGATGTTCTGCACATCCGCCTTGGCGTAGATGACATCGCTGGTCGGCTCACTTACCGTGCCGCTGCCAAGCTGCAGACGCAGGTTGCTGTAGGTGTAGGTCGCCTTGCGGAAGGTAACATTGACAGTCTTGGTGTAGCTGTCCAGCTTGAGGGTATGCGTGCCGAGTGCGGAAAGCGTCAGCGGTGCGCTCAGCGTTACGGACTCACCGGGATTCAGACCGACAACGCGCTCCTTGCCGCTCTTGCCGAACTCATACAGCCAGCGGTCGGTGCCGTTGTCCTTGACACACATGGAGGCAGTCGCCAGACCCTTGCCGACATTGGTCACCTTTGCGGATACCGTGACAGTGCCGTTGGACTGAACGGTGTCCGGGGTGATGGAAATATCGCTGTACGCCAGCTTGGCGCCGTCCTTGGACAGCGTAACCGTCTCAAATATCTTCTCGCCGTCGCTGCTCAGGCCCAGATTCTTATAGGTCATCAGACCGTCCTTGACGGTTACTTCGAGCATATCGCCCTTGCCGGTTGCAAGCAGGTTGGGATAGTTGTCATTCAGGCGCTGATCCGGCTTGCCAGTGTCGATCTTGCCGTCGCCGATGCGGGCATCGCCCTGGGTTACATACAGGGTATCTGCGCCGCGCTTCGGGTCAGCAGAAGCATAGCGGGAATACAGATGGGTATGGCCGCTGAACATGATATTTACGTTGCCGTTCTCCACGATGGAGGGAACGTACTTGCGGGTCAGATCATCCTCGAACGGATGGTGCATGGTAACAACGCGGAAGTCAGCCTTCTTGGCATCGTCGGTTGCAAGATCGGCCTTGAGCCAGTCGAGCGACTCGTTTACAACGGCCTTGGTTGCCGCATCCGCCTCGCCGCCGCCTGCGGTGGAGTTCAGTTCGAACAGGGACCACGGGTTGCTGTCCAGCATATCGAAATGCACCGGACCGCAGTCAAACGCTACGTTGCGTCCGGTCTCGTTGGACTTATACTGCTCCTTCTGCACCTTGGTGACATACTCATCAAAGTAGACACCGTAATCGTGGTTGCCGCTGTTGTAGATGACCGGCACATTGTGCAGGAACGAGCCGACATTCTGGAACCAGTACGGGAACTGATCCTTCTGAGAGCCGGTGCCCTCTACCATATCGCCGGTATGCAGGATAAAGTCCGGATCGAACTGTGCGATCACGTCGGAAACCTTGGTTGCCGTTTCAAAGCGATGGCTGTCGCTGACAACCACAAAGCGGATCTCATTCGAATTTTCGGGCAGCGTGCGGAAGTGACCATCCATAGTCTGTCCGTCCTCGGTCTCAACCTTGTAGGTATAGGTCGTACCCGGAGTCAGATCGGTCAGGCGGGCACGATACATGTGCATGCTCTCACCCTTAAACTTTTCGCCCTCCTCTACCGGAACCTCGAGCGTTTTCTTGTCCGCATCGCTCGTACCGTAGGTAATGGTGGACTTCATCGGTTTATCCAGTTCCCAAACGACAACCATGCCGTTTGTTTTCGGGGTCATCAGGTACGGACCCGTCAGGAAGGAGCCGGTATCCGTCCTTCCGATTGCGAAAGCAGTGCTCGGCACCAGTGTTGCCAGCATCACGGCCGACAGCACACCGCTGAGCAGCCGCCGCATACGCGAAGATTTTTTAGCCATTTTCTTTTCTCCTTTCTCTTCACGGTACGGCTGCTGCCATACCGCCGCGTCTATGTTAAACCTTTTAAGTTAAGGCAATACCGCATAATTGAACAAGAGTGATTTGCGAGTAAATTTTGCGTACTGACGAGGCACAGTTTTGCGGTAATACTTGATGTATTACCGTGAAACTGCAACAAAGTCAGGACACAAAATTTCCGCAAAGCACCGCCGCTTTAATTGTGCGGTGTTGCCTTAAGGTTCGCGCGCTGTAAATATGCGTGTCGAAGTACGAAATCAGCCGCGTGCGGTTCTCGCCTGCCCACTCCAAATCGTAGGTGATGAGCTTGACCTCGTCCAGCGGCGGCAGTCCGTCCGCTGCGCGGGCGGTGCTGTTTGCCGGAAGGCGGCAGCTTTTCGCTTCGATATAGCATTCCTCTCCGCGGGAAGAGGTCAGCCAGTCGATAAAGATGCGGGCGTTTTCGCGCTCCTGCTCCGGTGCATTGCGCACAAGCGCGCACGCGCCGATCTCATAGCCGGTGCCGTCTGCCGGACTGCGCACCTCAATGGGATAGCCATCCAGCGCCGCACGGAAGGCGTCGTGCGAGAACACGATACCGACGGCGTATTCGCCGTTTTTTACCCGCTCTGCCGGCTCCACACCCGAACGGGTGTACAAACCGACGTTTTGGTCTAATTTTTGAAGATACTCCCACGCCTTGTCCTCGCCGCGCATTTGCACAAGCGTTGCCAGCGTAGTATACGAGGTACCCGAGCTTTTCGGAGTTGCCATCACAATCTGCCCTGCCAGTGCAGGCGACAGCAGATCGTCCCAGCAGGTCGGCATCGGCGTTCCCGTCCGTGCAAACCAGTCGGTGTTGCAGGCGAAACACAGCGTGCCGATGTAGATCGGATTCCACACGCCCTGCTCATCCTGATAGGCTTCGGGCACATCGGTCAGCTCGGGACTTTGATACGCCTCCAGCAGACCGGCCTCTCGCAGCTGAATATAGTTATCCGCCGAGCCGCCCAGCAGCACAGAAGCCTGCGGGTTGTCCCGCTCCTGCTCGAGCCGCGCGGTCATTTCTCCGGCAGGAAGATAAATACAGTCCACGGTAATGCCGGTATCCTTGCGGAAGGCACTGCAGTACAGCAGCGTTTCCGACTCCGGCAGCGGACTGTAAACGGTAAGATGGTCATATTTCGGTGTTTCTGTCCCCTCCTCCATCGCATGATTGTGCTCCTGCGGTGAGGGATCGTTCTGCTGCTGACCCGTACAGCCGCAGAGCAGTCCGGTCAGCAGCAGAACAACAGGAAGAAAACATATTCTTTTCATAGTTTCCACCTCGATACAAAAGGCGGGCAGCTTTTCTCTGCCCCTATACTATAACAGTTTAAGCGGCTTCGCTCTACCGTCCATCATCCGATAAAATTTTACCATTCAAGAAGGCCGTTCCTGAACGGTGAATTTCTTACGATATTATTTTACCCTTCTTCCGACCGGCTGCGGTACTCGCGCGGCGAAACGCCGACGTGCTTTTTGAACAGATAGCTGAAATAGTGCGAATCCTGATAACCGACGTCAAACGCAATATCGCTCATGCGGCTGTTGCCCTTGGTCAGCAGATGCTTTGCCGCCTCGATACGGACAGCGGTCAGATATTCGACAAAGGTCTGACCGGTCTCCTGCGAAAACACGGTGGAAAAATGGTTCGGACTGAACCCGACCTCTGCCGCCACCATGTGCAGCGAAATACCGCTGTCCGCATAATTTTCGCGGATAAACTCCTTTGCACGGCTGATCTCCGCGCTGTATCGCACATTCTGATGGCGATAACACAGACGAGTCATGCGGCCGAGCACCTCGGCGGCACAGGCCTTTGTACCCTCGAGCGTCGCCGCCTGACCGAGCACCGCCTGCGGATCCTCCGGAGGCGGAATGCTGCCTGCCTGCACCTCATCAGCCAGCTGAGAGGCCGTGACGAGCAGGTTCATCAGCAGATAATACCGGTACAGCACGCTCTGTACGTCCTGCGCCGCAGAGCCGCCGAAGTAGCCCTCGACAATACGCGGCACGTCCTCGGGGGCGGCATGCCGCAGCTTGTCCGCCAGCGAGCCGCCCGCCGAGAAATCGAACTCGTGCTGCACACCGGCAAAGTCCGTGCTGCCGAATACGCCGTCCTCCGCGCACGCGGAGGCCTGCAGTAGTGTATCCTTCGCTGTACGGTAGCTTTCCGGCAGGGCGCTGACACGGGAGACCGGTGCGCCGATCGCGCACAGCGCGTTCCAGCCCAGCACCTGACAAAGCTCATGCCGCAGGTTCTGACAGAACTCGTAGGCGGTTTCGCGCACAGCTTCCTCGGTCTCCCCACGCAGCAGGAGCACCAGCCGGCGGCTGCCGCGGAAAAAGGCGCAGACCTCGCTTTCCTCACCGCACAGACGCTCGGTCAGTGCACGCACCTGCTCCTGCACGGCATTTTCCGGCAGGCGCACGATGCACACAAGATACTGCTTCGCTGTCAGCAGCAGCCCCCAGCGTTCTCCCTGTACAGCCGCCTCTGCAGTCGGCACGCTGCCCGAGAGCAAGTCGTTGAGAAAATGCTCACGCAGCACGTCCTCCTCGTGTTCGCTGCGGCTGTTTGCACCTTCCGAGCGAAGCTGCTGCTGCTCCTGCTCAATCTGCTCGGCAACCTGTCCAAGCGTTTCAAGCAGCTGCGCCGAGCTGACCGGCTTGAGCAGATACGCATCCGCGTGCAGCGAAACCGCCTTCTGTGCATACTCAAATTCATCGTGTCCGCTGAGGAACACAATACGCAGCCACGGCATGGTGCGCCGCACAACCTTTGCCAGCTCCAGACCATCCATAAACGGCATGCGGATGTCCGTAATGAGCACATCCGGCTTCATTTCCATCAGCATAGGCAGTGCCATTTCGCCGTCCGGCGCTTCACCTGCAAACAAAAAGCGTTCCTGCTCCTTTTCAATGCAGTTGCGGATGCCATCCCGGATGATCTCCTCATCATCCGCAATAAATACACGCATCATAGCGTTTTCCCCTCCTGTTCGTCCGGTACGGTGAAGCTGATGCGTGTGCCGTGCCGGTATTCACTCTCGATCGTCAGTCCGCAGCCGTAATACAGCCGCAGACGCTGTTCCACATTGCGCAGACCGTAGCCGCCCTTGCCGTCCGGGTCAAGCGGTGCGCCGTTCTGCAGCGAGGCCCGTACCTCGGCAAGACGCTCGGGTGTCATGCCCATGCCGTTGTCCTCCACGGCGAAGTACATGCCGCCTGCCTGCCTGCGGCCGGTCACGGTAATCTGTCCTCTGCCGCGCCTGCGCTTAATGCCGTGATAAATCGCGTTTTCAACCAGCGGCTGCAGCACGATTTTCAGCATATACCGCTCGTGCAGCGCGGGATCAATATCAATCGTATACCGCATGATGCTGCCGTACCGCACCGACTGAATCTGCAAATAGTTTGCAACGTGCTGTTCCTCGCGCTCGACCGTAATGTAATCCGCGCCGCGGCTGAGCGAGATGCGCAGAAAGCCGGTGAACGCCATCGTCATCTCGACGACCTCGCTGTTGCGGCCCTCTTCGGCCAGCCAGACGATGGTTTCCAGCGTATTGTACATGAAATGCGGCGTGATCTGCGCCTGCAGCGCCCGCAGTTCAGCTTTTTTGATGGTCTTTTCCTGCTCGACTCGCTCATGAATGAGCGCACCCAGCTGCTCCGCCATTGTATTGAGATCGCGTGTCAGCAGATGCAGCTCGTCGATCTCGGTCGGCGGGACGCGCTCGGTCAGCTCACCGGCGGCAATGCGGTTGGCAAACTGCTCCAGCTGCCGCAAAGACGCGCCGATCGCACCTTCCAGATTGTCAGATGCCCGAATAGTCAGCCAGATCATCACGCCGACCAGCGCAATGAGTGCAAGCGCTGCCGCACCCAATCCGTGCTGAATGCAGGCGTTGAAACGGCCCATGCGGGCGATCTCATTCTCGATATAGCGGTCAAGCATGCTGCCCGCCAGATGGCCGACGCTGTGAATCTCGCGGTACAGCGATTCGTTGCGGCTGACTGCAGCACCGGCGTCCATCTGCGTTTCCAGTTGATCAACGTAGCTGTCGATCGTACGGATGGCGCGCAGCGCCGCGTTGAGGTACTGTGCCTCGTCCTCTCCGGCACTGTCCAGCATATCGTTCAGTTCCCACAGAGCACTGTCGATCAGCATCCGCTGCCGTCCATCCTCGAAGGAAATACGGCCGGAAACCACGTTCCACACCTCATCCGGCAGGTCCTGCACCAGCACAGTGCGCACCTCGGAGGCACGGGTCGTCAATGCAATATCCGCGCCATAGCGCTGTGTCAGCACAACCAGCAGACCTGCCAGCACGCACACCGGTAAAATCATGCAGACTACACTGCGCAGCAGCGACCGACGCAGCAAGCCGTGCAGGCTGTGATGGGATTTACGCATCGGCTGTTCCCTCCTCCGTCAGCACGGCGGTGTCCGCCAGAGCGATATAGGGCTTCCACGGTGCCTTCGCAATCTGCTGGGCTGCGTCTGCGGTCAGCTCGGCCAGCTGGGTGTCATCCAGCGCACCGATTACGGCAACCTCCCCTTTTTTCTGCAGCGCGCGCAGCTCCGCACCGCCGCCAAACGCACAAATCAGCACATCCTTGCCCGGTTTGCGGCCGTGGCTGTGCAGATAATCCACCGCACCGAGCGCCATCGCATCATTCTGGGCGAAAATGTATCCGATTTCGTCCAGATGGTCCTCCATCTCCTCCAGTATTTCGCAGCCGCGCGAGCGCATGCCGTCGCCGCACAGGCTGTAGGTTACGGTCAACCCGTGTTCCTCCAGAGACGCGCGGCAGCCGCGTGCAATCTCTCTTGCGTCCGAAGCATTTACCGTGCCGTAAAGCTCCAGTACACCGTCCCGCGGCATGCGCTGCTGCAGAAGCGCATCCGCCGCCTGCTCGGCGAGCGACGCATAATCAAATCCTATATGCTGCAGCGGCACATCATCTACGCCGCGTATTGCGCGGTCTATCGACAGCAGCGGCACGGAGGCGGATTTTGCTTCGCGCAGCACGTTGTCCCAGCCGCTTTCCACCAGCGGCGTAAATGCGATTGCGTCCACCTGATACACGATCAGCGCACGCACGGCTTCAATCTGTGCCTCCTGCGTGCGCTCGACCGGCATTTCCAGCACTTTGAAGCCATGTTCCTCCGCCGCATGTACAAGCGCTTCGGACTGCGCTTCGCGTCGGTCATCCTCTGCCGCCGTAGTGACAATGCCGAGCACCGGCACATGGGCATTCTCTTTTTCCGGCTGTGCCAATCCCTGCAGCAGCCGCAGCAGCACAACTGTGCAGAGCAGCAGCAATGCCGCCCCTTTCCATCGCTTCATGGTTTTCTCTCCGTTTCTTGTTCTCTCCTGAATGATTTAATCATATCACACTTTGGAGGAATGAGCCAAATGTATTTAACCATAGTATAAAAACTATCCAAATAAGCGCCCATGATATTGTGCATATTCCCTCGCTTAGACAGAGGAATATCTTCCGGCGCAGTCGGATCTACTTGCATTGGCTGTTGATATGCGGTATAATATGATTACATAAGGAAAGACAAAAGTGCACATCGTGCACGCGAAAAGCCCCGGTGTTCCAGCACCGGGGCTTTGCAAATTCATCAAAACCGGGGACATGCGCCTCGGTTTTGATACTTATAGAGGGAGAAAGTTTCTGCATAGGAACTTTCGGACGACTTTGGAACGGCCTGCGGTCCGCTTTTACTCTGCAAATCTTACCCAATTTCCTCGTCGTGCTCCATGGCTCTGACAAGCGGCGCCACCATCTGCTTCTTCCGGCTGACAACGCCGGGCAGGACGACCGAATGCTCGCCGCAGTCGGTCTTGAAGGCCGCACGAACCAGCTGCTGCGCGCCCTTGCCGACGTAGAGCAGCTCTGTCTTTTCCTCGATAATGTTGGTCAGCATAGCGAACAGCATGGACAGACCGCTCGATGCCAGGCAGCTTTCCATGTACTCGAGCATTTTATCACGGATGCCGGACAACTCGTTCTCACTGACACTCGTCACCTGCGAAATCGCAATCTTCTGATTCTGCGCCTGGAAATACTTGAAATCCATGTGGAACAGCTCGTCCATCGAGCGATCGAGCAGACGCGAGCTGGAACGGAACATTTCTGTTGCATACTGCTTGATGTCCAGACCGGCGATTTTCGCCAGCTCTTCTGCAGCCATGCGATCAAGCGGCGTACACGTCGGCGAGCGGAACATCAGCGTGTCCGACAGGATTGCCGAGCACAGCAGACCCGCGATTTTCGGCTCGATCTCCACGTTGTGCTCATGGTACATCTGCGTGATGATGGTCGCGGTGCAGCCGAGCGGCTGATTGCGGAAGTAGATCGGTCCGCTGGTCTCCACCGAGTCAATGCGGTGGTGGTCGATGATCTCAACAATATTGGTCGAACGAATGCCTTCGGCGGCCTGATCGCGCTCGTTGTGATCGACCAGAATGACCGACGGACGCTCCAGATCCAGCAGGTTACGCTGTGAGAACATGCCGACGTATCGTCCCTGTTCATCCATCAGCGGGTAATAGCGGATACGCTTTTTGGAAACCGTGCGCTTTACATCCTCAACCGTTTCCTCCGGCTCGAAGGTGATAAGACCCTTTTTCCGCATCACATGCCGCACCGGAACCGCCTGACCGATAACCTTGACACAGGTGTAGGTATCATACGGGGTGGCGATGATAGAAACGCCGTTTTCCGAGGCCAGCTTTCGGATGGTGCGCGAAACCTTGGAGCCGAGGCCGATGACTATACAGCCGGCGCTCATCTCAATGGCGCACAGCTGGCTTTCATAGCGGTTGCCGAGAATAACCATATCATTTTTGCCGATGTAGTCCTCGAGCACGTCCGGATTAGCCGCCGCAACGACCACACTGCCCTGCTCAAACCGCTGGTCAATGTCGCCAACCTCGAGCGTGCCGTCAAGCACATCGACCAGATTCCGATAGCTGGTCTTGGCCTCCGCCAGCGCATTGGCGTCCTGATCCTCGATGTAGAAGCGCGCAATATCGCCCAACGTCAGCAGACCCTTCAGGCGGCGATCCTCATCAACAACGGCCAGCGTCTGAATATCATTTTCGTTCATGTAATCCCATGCACGGTGCAGCGACAGCTCCTCGCTGATGCCCGGCACCTCGCGGTACTGCACATCGCTCAGGCGCGGCTCAAACGACTTGATGTAGCGCGGCGGCTCCACGCCGAAGCGTTCGAGCACAAATTTGGTCTCCGCATTGACGTGACCCGCGCGGCAGGCTATGTATTCTCCGCCGGTCAGCCTGCGCTTGAGGTGCGCGTAGCAGATTGCAGAGCAAATGGAATCCGTATCCGGATTGCGGTGTCCGATAACAAAAACTGGGTTCATGCACTGATGCTCCTTTATGTGATAAGGGATGGCTCCCCTTCGGAATCCGTTTGATGGAATGAAACCTTGTGGTTTGATTGTATCATTTAACCGGGGAAATCGCAAGGTATGGAAGAGGAATCCGACTCAAAACCATCTGCGGCCGCATTGCGTAGGCGATGGAGCTGAAAGCACGGATTCCGCCGCTGCACCGAAAATCCTGCCGAAGTCCGCTCCTCCGTCTGCTCGCCTACCTTTTGAAAAACCGAAAATCGCAGCAGTCACCGCCGCAGCCCAGCGTTTTTGTGCGCGAAAAGCCGAGCTTGCGCAGTCCGCCGTAGGTCACGTCATCCACGTCGCAAAACAGCGGACACAGCTCCGGACAGCCGTTTTCCTGGCACGCCGTGTGCCAGAGACACTTGGTAATCGACGCGGAAAAGTGTGTTTTGTCGTGTTCCTGTGTGCTCTCCCACAAGTCGGAGGTACGCATGATCTTGAGAAAGCAATAGCTGTAAATCCGATAAAATCCCGGCACAGACTCCATTTTCGCCGTGAAAGCGTGCTTTTCTGCTGCCACCCAGTCCATCATGTACGTCCGCATGTGCGTAAATGTTTCCTCCGCAGGCAGCTCTGTCTGCAGCACCTTGTACAGCGCAATACGCGGCAGAATGGTCTGCACCAGTGTTTTCATCTGGTTTTTGGACCTGTTTGCTGCGGTTTTGATTAACCTATCCAGCATTTTTTCCTGTCGTGAAAACAGCGAGCCGCCCCTGCTTCCGCCGAAGGCCTGTATCAGAAATACCTTGATTTGCTTTTGCTGTTTGCTTTGCATAAATCCTTCATCTCTTTGCTTTTATGGGATTCCAGTGTCAATCCATAGTTAGTCTGCCCTAACTATACCACACTGACTTCCAATATACCACCCTGATACATAAAATTCCCTGCTGATAATCGACATAGTATTGCTTTTTCGGCATAGCCTGATCGAGCTTCACTTTCCATATCATTCCGTCAGATACTATGGCGCACATCAAAAACGGCTCTTTCCCGAAGGCAAGAACCGTTTCCCTTTGTCTTACATACCCAGAAACTGTACATACTCTGCGGCGGACATCAGCGGCGCATCCAGTTGTGTACGGGGCTCTGCTGTGACCTCGCCCTGTGCCACAAACTCATAGCCGGCCTGCTCGGTCAGCAGCGGACTTTTGAGCGGGATCAGCCGGTCTGCAAAATTCTTGAGCAGCGCCGTCATGTTCCACGAGTACACTGGCGAGTCCAAGCAGACCACATCCGCAGACTGATATGCGCGAAGCAGCTTCTCCATGTCATCGTGCTGCACGCACTGTCCGATGCTGTAATCGCCAAGATGGTACAGCTCGGTTTCCGCTCCGGCACGAGCCGCGCCCGCCAGAAAGACCCCGAGCATGCGTCCAGCGGCACTCTTTTCGCCCACTGGACTGCCGTTGAATGCCGTAAATTTCATTGTTTTCTTTCCTCTTTCGTTTGCTGAAACCTATTGCAGCAAGCAAACGAGAGGGAAACAAGGAACGCTCCGTAGCGTCCAAAAAGCTCGCCGGTTTATCCCCTTCCCAAAATCGCATCCAGGTCCTGCTGCGGATTGGTGGTCGGGTGCAGATCGTAGGTCTCCACCAGTGTTTTGACCACGGTTTCCGACAGAAACGCCGGCAGCGTCGGTCCAAGGTAAATATTCTTCACGCCGAGCGCAAGCAGCGTCAGCAGGATGCACACCGCCTTCTGCTCGTACCACGAGAGCACGAGCGTGAGCGGCAGGTCGTTGACCGTGCAGCCGAACGCATCCGCCAGTGCAAGCGCAACCTTGATGGCGCTGTACGCATCATTGCACTGGCCCATATCCAGAATGCGCGGCAGGCCGCCGATTTCGCCCAGATCGAGGTCATTGAAGCGGTATTTGCCGCACGCAAGCGTCAGAACCAGCGTATCCATCGGCGTGGATTTGACAAACTCGGTGTAGTAATTTCTGCCCGGATGCGCGCCGTCACAGCCGCCGACCAGAAAGATATGCCGCACCTTGCCGCTCTTGATGAGCGAGATGATCTCCTCCGCGTGAGCCAGCACCGCGCCGTGTGCAAAGCCCGTCATCAGCATATGCCCGCCGTTGATGCCGCTCATGCTGTGGTCGTGCTCGTACCCGCCGAGCGCGAGCGCCTGCTCGATGATGGGCGAAAAGTCCTTGCGGCCGCACGCATCCGCCTCGATATGGCGCAGACCCGCATAGCCCACCACCGAAGTCGTGTACACGCGGTCCTGATAGCTTGGGCGCTGCGGCATCAGACAGTTGGTGGTGAACAGCACCGGCGCGGGAATGTTCTCGAACTCCGTCTGCTGGCTCTGCCATGCCGTGCCGAAATTGCCCGCAAGGTGCGGATGTTTTTTCAGTCCCGGATAACCGTGCGCGGGCAGCATTTCGCTGTGCGTGTAGATGTTGATGCCCTTTCCCGCCGTCTGCTCGAGCAGCTGCGCCAAGTCGCCCAGGTCGTGCCCGGAAACCACGATGAACGGGCCTTTTTTGATGTCGGTCGGCACTTTTGCGGGCTGCGGCGTGCCGAATGTGCCCGTATTGGCCTCATCGAGCAGCTCCATGCACCGGAAATTCACCTGCCCGAACTCGACGATCAGCGCCAGCCATTCCTCGACCGAATGCGGGCGATTGACCGCGCACAGGCCCTTGTAAAACCACGCGCTCACCTCGTCATCCGTGTAGCCAAGATTCATCGCGTGGTGTGCATAGGCGGCCATGCCTTTCATGCCGAACAGCAGCGTGGAACGCAGCGAAACCGTATCCGTGTCGCCCTTCCACAGCTCCACGACCGCACACGGTTTTCCGCCGAATTTCTCTCGTTCCGCGCGTACCCGCTCGGTGAATTCCGCAATCGCCTGATTGTCAAAATTGACATTGGTCAAGGTGATGAACAGGCCGTCCATCAGCAGCCGGTCGACGATTTGTGTGCGTTGACCGGCCGCAGCTGCCGCCTCGGCCAAGCGAATGAGTTCGTACACCAGCTCATCCTGCAGCGCTGCCGTATCCGGCTGCTTGCCGCAGACACCCACGCTCACGCAGCACTTGTTGCCTGCGGTCTGCTGGCACTGAAAGCAAAACATATCTGACATGAAAACACACTCCTTTTACGAGTAGTGTTGCCAAATTTGTCAGAAGGTATGCGTTGTTTTTTGTTTCTTCAGCTGCTTCTGCGCCTCCAGATACATGGGTTCGGTATCGCACCGATCGTTGGTATCCTGCTCAGCGAGATTGCACTCGACGGCAAGGCATCTACTCTGTCCACCGAAGCGTTTCGGTGGGATTGGTTTGGGTAATCTTCCAAAATCATTCGTGCACCGGGACAATCACATTCCTGCATCGTCTACTGAGATAAAAAGGCTGACCGGATTTCCGGCCGGCTTTTTTTCTCCCCGTGCGCGATACTGTCCGCAAATTTTATCCATATTATTAAAACTGTGAAAAATGCCTTGCATATTCCACATAAAAAGTGCTATAATCATTGCGAAAAAATAAAAAAGGAGGCAAGCCCTATGGACAGTTGTGACAGACGAAATGTACATATGACGATGGATACAGACTATACTGCTGTTTCGAGTGTCCGTAAGCATCCTCTTTTGAAATAAGCGCTGAGCCTTGCTCCATCGTGATGAACAAGTCCACAACTGATGTTTGTGTCACTGTATCTGTTACGGTGGATTTTTTGTGCCCTTTTCCGGGCACAGAAGGAGGCTGATTATGAAAAAAGCAACATGGAAAAAAACATCTTTTGCCGAGAAAATCGTTGAGATCATCCGCACCTCCCCTTCGATCAATGAGATGCGGGAGCAGCTGCAGGATTATCACGACAACGATATCGCACAAAGCCTGCAATGCCTAAACCGCGCGGAACGCAATCTGCTGTACAGCGCGCTTGATGCGGAATGGCTGGCAGAAATCATCTCCTATCTGGATGATCCGGCGGAATACATTGATGAAATCGGCATTGACAAGCTGGCCGAAATTCTGAACGAAATGGATGCGGACGACGCGGTCGATCTGTGGGAGAACATCGACGAGAGCGTAAAAGTAAAGCTGCGCCCGATGATCGATGACGAAACCAAGTCAGCCATCCTGCTTATCAATTCCTATGACGACAGCGAAGTCGGCAGCCTGATCACGACCAACTACATCTGCATCAAGCAGAACCTGACCATTCGGCAGGCCATGCACGAGCTGGTAAAGCAGGCCGGTGAAAATGACAACATTGGAACGATTTATGTAGTCGATGATAAAAACCGCTTCTGCGGTGCAATCGACCTGAAGGATCTCATCGTTGCCCGAGAGAACGTTCCGCTGGATTCCATCATCAGCTACGCGTATCCGTATCTGCTCGACCACGAGAAAATCTCAGAGAGCATCGAGAAGATCAAAGATTATGCCGAAGACTCCCTGCCGGTGCTGAATAAGGATAGAAAGATCATCGGTATCATCACCGCACAGGACGTTGTCGAGGCCGTGGATGACGAGCTCGGCGAGGACTATGCAAAGCTCGCCGGTCTGTCCGCCGAGGAGGATCTCAACGAAACCACCAGGGAAAGCATGAAAAAGCGTCTGCCGTGGCTGATCATCCTGCTGTTCCTCGGCATGGGCGTTTCGACCGTTGTCGGTGCATTTGAAGGCGTTGTAGCCGTGCTGCCGGTCGTCATCTGCTTCCAGTCGCTGATTCTCGATATGGCCGGCAACGTCGGTACGCAGTCGCTGGCGGTTACGATTCGTGTGCTGATGGATGAAAACCTGAGTGCTAAGGACAAGCTGCACCTCACCTTCAAGGAAATGAAGGTCGGCACCTGCAACGGCGCGCTGCTCGGCATTATGGCGCTTGTCTTTCTCGGTGCATACATAGCGCTGTTCAAGGGCTATGCCATCGGACATGCGTTCCTGATCTCCGGCTGCGTTGGCATATCACTGCTTGTAGCGATTGTGATTTCCAGTCTGGTCGGTACGCTCGTGCCGATCCTGTTCCATAAAATCAAGGTAGACCCGGCAGTTGCGTCCGGTCCGCTGATTACGACGATCAACGATCTGGTTGCCGTTGTAACATATTACGGTCTGGCATGGATTCTGCTGATTCAGCTTTTGCATATTGTTTGAGTGAAAAAACACCCTCTATATCGGATGATATAGAGGGTGTTTGCTATCTGTTTTTGCTTTTAATCGTGCTTTCTGCGGATACCGAAGTACGCCAGTCCCATTGCGGACAGACCGCACAGAGCCGCCCACAGACCGCCGATATCGCCCGTCTTCGGAACGCTGGACGTCGGAGTCTTGCTGTCGGGAATGTTCACTGTCTTCGTTTTATCCGGCGTCTTGGTCTGTGTTTCCGGCTTAGTCGTCGGAACCTTGCTGTCCGGGATGTTCTCCGTCGGCTTCAGCGGATCAAGCGGCGTAGGCTGATCCGGAATGTCAACCGGAGGCTTCGGATCAGGATCGGGAGTCGGTTTCGGGTCCGGCTTGTGGTGACCGCCGCCGCCGCCACCGCCGCCACCGCCGCCGCCGAATTTCTTGCTGTTGGTGATGGTGAAGCCATCTGCCATGCTGCCGGAAATCGAGGTATTAAAGCCGTCAACGGCCTCCTCTTCGACGGTATAGGTGTAAGCGCCGTCCAGATTTGCAAAGGTGTACGACCAGGTCTTGCCGTCCTTGTCGGTAGATCTTTCGCTCAGAAGCACCGTACCGATCGCGGTTCGCGTGCCATCCTTCGCAATGCGGATAAGGTTTACGGTAACGGCGGTCGGATACGCGCTTGCGCCGCTCCAAACCTTGTGTACGGTGAGGGAAACCGGATTTTCCAAGGTGTCTTCCCCCGGGATAATCACTTCGCCGTTCGTGCCGACACCGCCGCCGCGCTCTGCGGTATTGCCCATAATCTTGAGCGGTGCGGTTTCAGCCAGTGCCTTGCTCTCTGCGGAAACAACAGCCTTGAGACCGTAGCCCGTGATCGCACCGGAAGCCGGCTCAACCGGGGCACCCGGGTTCGCTGCATCGTAGCGATCGCCTGCGAAAGCGCCGTAGTTTGCATCGCCCGCGCCGATCGAGGTATCGCGGTACCAGGTTACCAGTCCGCCGCCGTACATCCTGCCGCTGAAGCTGGTGGAATACGTCTCGTTCCACTTAAGCAGGAATGCTGCATCATCAGCAGATTTGCCTGCCGTGTTGCCAAATACAGCCGCATCTGTGCCAAGGCTTACCGTGCCCACCGGGCAGGACCAAATGCCGCCGCCCTGAATGGCTGCCGTGTTTGCGGTGATAAGCGCATTCTTAATAGTGATCGACCACGGTGCATGGCTGACGTAAACGCCGCCGCCCTGTCGATGCGCCGTATTGTTCACGATATTGCCGCCTTCGAGTACAACGCGGTCTCTGCCGGACCAGCTGTATACACCGCCGCCGCAGGAAACGCAGACCAAACCCGAACCCGCTCCGTCTGCCGACCCGTATGCACAGGCGCTGGAGCAGATGGACCTGCCTGCTCTGCAGCAGGTCAACAGTGATGTCATCGGCTGGATTGCCATTCCGGGCACCGAGATTTCCTATCCGCTGATGCAGGGCACGGACAACGACTATTATCTGACACACACCTGGAACCAAAACAGCAGCGCAGTCGGCGCGATTTTCATGGACTGCCGCTGCTCTGGCGATTTCAGCGGCTTTAACACCATCGTGTACGGTCACCGGATGAACAACGGCTCGATGTTTGCCGCGCTGAAGCACTACAAAAAGCAGGATTTCCTGCAGGCACATCCGCAGGTATATGTGACCAATGCAAGCGGAATCCATGCGTACAGCATCTATGCAGCCTATGAGGCAGCGCTTGACGGAACCGCGTATTACAGTGTGTTTTCCGATGAAACGATCAAAAAAGCCTTCATTGACGAAGGCCTTTCCCTGTCGGTGATCCGCACCGGCGCAGTACCGACCGTAAACGACCATATCCTCACGCTTTCCACCTGCACCGGCAACGGGCATGCAACCCGCTGGGTCGTGCAGGCGGTCATGGAATAAAAAAGCATCCCGCTTGCTGTGCTTCAGCAAGTGGGATGTTGTTATATACTCTTATTCTTCCTCGTCCGCCAGCTTTGCCACGCGGACAAATTCATCCATTTCGCGTGTGCGCCATTTCTCCTTGTGGCTGAAAATCTGGCGGTAGAGCGAAATATAGCAGTCCTCGACCGACAAACGGATCAGTCTTCCCTCTTTTACGCTGTTCTCGACTGCGTACCACGGCAGAAAGGATACACCGCGGTCAATCTCAAGCATGCGAATGAGCAGCGAGGTATCACCGCACTCGAGCGACGGCGTAAGGATGGTCCGCCGCGCGGCAAGACGGCGGTTGAGTACACGGCGATAATTATCCTGCTCGGTAAGGAAAAAAGGCTGCGTGAGCAGTTCCTCAATCGTCAGCTCTTTTCCGCCCAGCTCCTCGCGCAGCGATGCAGACGCCACAAATACGATTTCCTCGCGCTGCTCCATCAGCTTGTTCCAGTTGTTGCTGTACAGCGGCTCATCGAGCACATAGATCATGTCCAGCTCGCCGCGTTCCATGTGCTCGATCAAATCCTCCGGCTCACCGACCGTGATGCGGATAGACACTTTCGGGTTGAATTTGCGGTACAGATGCAGCACCGTCGGCAGCTTGAGACATGCAAGTGACTCAATCGTGCCGATATGCAGCGAACCGTGCAGCTCTGCCGTGGATGTGACCGACATACGCGCCTGATTGACCTGATTCATCACGTCGCACGCATGGCTGAGAAAACGCTCGCCCGTGTCGGTCAGCGCGATACGCTTGCCCATGCGGTCGAACAGACGCGTGTCCAGTTCCTCCTCCAGCTGGCGTATCTGCACCGTTACCGCCGACTGTGAGTAGCCGAGGCTCTCTGCTGCGCGTGAAAAACTCTTAAACTGTGCTACCCGAATAAAGGTTGCAAGCTGCCGAAGCTCCATGAATTTCCCTCTCTCCCCTATATTATCAATATTTTGAATCGAAATGATAAAATATATGAATTTGACTTAACCCATTAAACAGAATATACTAAATCTACAAAGAGGTCAAGAAAGAAATTGGAGGTTTACCACAGATTTTTTACTTATCCTTTTTACACAAAAACCGCGTCCTATTTTACAGCATTTCGCCTAAAATAAGCGGTTCTTTTTGTGTCCGGAGGCAAAAAATCTCGGCAGACTTCCACGGCAGCAGACCAAAGAGGGGCAAACAAACGGTCTGCGCCGCAAAGGGTAACACCGCATAACCGAACTGTGTGGTGCTGCCCGCCAAAAAGGAGGAAAAAAGAAATGGAAGAAAAGAAAAAATTCAAACTCGGATTACTGCCCAAGCTCATCATCGCCATTATTGTCGGCATCCTGTTCGGCCAGTTCCTGCCGGAAGGCTTCTGCCGCTTTGTGGTAACGCTCTCGTCGTTCTTCAGCCAGTTCCTGTCGTTTATCATCCCGCTGATGATCCTCGCGTATGTTACCATGGGCATTGCTAACCTCAAGAGCGGCGCGGGCAAGCTGCTGCTCATCACGGTTGCCATCGCCTACTGCTCGACCCTGATCGCAGGCTCGGCTTCGTTCTTTGTAGCTGACACCCTGTTCCCGCACTTCATGAGTGCGGACGCGCTCGACAAGATCGCCGCAACCGCAGGCAACTCGCTGGAGCCGTACTTCAGCCTGGAAATTCCGGCGCTGATGAACACGCTGTCCGCTGTTGTTACAGCGTTTGTGCTCGGTCTGTGCATGTCCAGCCTGCGCGGCAAGACCATCGGCGACACGCTGTATAACGGCGTTTCCGACTTCTCCGGCATCATTGACTGCGTACTGCACAAGGTCATCATTCCGCTGCTGCCGCTTTACATCTGCGGCACGTTCACCGATATGACCAAGTCCGGCAAGACCTTTGCCATCCTCGGTATTCTGTGGAAGGTATTCATCGTTGTTATCATCATGCACCTGATCTGCATCTGCATCCAGTTCGTAATTGCAGGTCTGGTCAGCCACAAGAACCCGTTCACGCTCATCCGCAACCAGATTCCGGGCTACGCAACCGCACTGGGCACCCAGTCCTCTGCGGCTACCATTCCGGTAAACCTGCAGTGCGCTGAGGCAGACGGCGTTTCCTCGGAAATCCGCAACTTCACCGTTCCGCTGTGCGCGAACATCCACATGGCAGGCTCGATGATCACCATCACAGCCTGCGCTACCGCAGTCTGCCTGATGAACCAGCTGCCGATCTCCATCGGCACCGTTATCCCGTTCATCATGACCCTCGGCATTGCCATGGTCGCTTCTCCCGGTGCGCCGGGCGGCTCCATTATGACCGCCCTGCCCTTCCTGTACATGATCTTCGGCACCGAGGCCGGCGACCCGAGCGGCCCGATCTGCGCCATCATGGTTGCACTGTACATCACGCAGGACTCGTTCGGCACCGCATGCAACGTCTCCGGCGACAACGCGATCGGCGTGATCGTGGAGACCATCTACCGCAGGTTTATCTGCAAATCCTCCGCTCAGTAAGGAGAATCCCCTATGTCCTTTATCAGTGTTTTTGATGTGCTGGGACCGAATATGATCGGTCCCTCCAGCTCCCATACCGCCGGCGCAGCCGTTATCGCGTATCTGGCGCACAAGATGATCGCGCCGCCGCTTAAAAAGGTGGATTTCACCCTGTACGGCTCGTTTGCCAAGACCTATCACGGCCACGGCACTGACCGTGCGCTGCTCGGCGGCATCATGGGCTTTTCGACCGATGACACCCGCATCCGCAATTCGTTTTCGATTGCGACCGAGCGCGGTCTGTCCTACTCATTCACGCCGTGTGAGACCGAGACCGATGTTCATCCGAACACCGTGGACATCCGCATGGAGAATGCCGCCGGTCAGGTGATGACCATCCGCGGTGAGTCGCTCGGCGGCGGCAAGTGCCGCATCGCGCGCATTAACGGCGTTGAGGTTGACTTTACCGGTGAATACAGCACGGTCATCGTCGTTCAGCAGGACAAGCCGGGCGTTGTGGCGCACATCACCAAGGTCCTGAGCGACAAGGGTGTCAATATTGCATTCATGCGCCTGTTCCGCGAGTCCAAGGGCAACACCGCCTACACCATCGTCGAGTCGGACGGTCATTTTCCCGAGGGCATTGAGGAACCGCTTAAAAACAATCCCAACGTCCACGACGTTATGATCATCGAACCGTAAGGAGGAGAGCAGATTATGGATTTCAAAAACGCATCCGAGCTGCTTGCGCTCTGCACGCAGCAGCAGCTCCCCATCTCCGAGATCATGCGCCGCCGCGAGTGCCAGCTGGGCGAAACCACGCGTGATGAGGTCACGCACCGTATGAAGAGGGCGCTCGAAATCATGCGCTCATCCGCGCTGACACCGCTCAAAACGCCGGTCAAGTCCATGGGCGGCCTGATTGGCGGCGAGGCAAAAAAACTGGCGCAGCACGCGGCCAAAGGCCGCTCCATCTGCGGGGATGTGCTGCACAAAGCGGCGCAGTACGCGATGGCAGTGCTTGAGGTAAATGCTTCTATGGGCCTGATTGTCGCAGCACCGACCGCAGGCAGCGCCGGTGTTCTGCCGGGCATGCTGTTTGCCCTGCAGGACCGCTACAACATCTCGGATGAACGGCTGATCGACGCCCTGTTCAACGCCGGTGCGATCGGCTACCTTGCCATGCGCAACGCAACCGTTGCAGGCGCGGTCGGCGGCTGTCAGGCCGAGGTCGGCATCGCATCCGCAATGGCGGCCAGCGCGGCTGTCGAGCTGATGGGCGGCAAGCCTGAGCAGTGTCTTGACGCGGCCTCCACCGTGCTGATGAACATGCTCGGTCTGGTCTGCGACCCGGTCGGCGGACTGGTCGAGTATCCGTGCCAGAACCGTAACGCGGCAGGTGTAGCCAACGCGCTCGTTGCCGCTGAGCTCTCGCTCGCGGGCATTCACCAGTTTATCCCGTTCGATGAAATGCTCGATACCATGTACGCGGTCGGCCGCCGCATCCCCATCGAGCTGCGCGAGACTGCCCTCGGCGGCTGCGCTGCCACACCGTCTGCATGTGCGAAATGCGGACTGTGCTCTTAAATCAGATCATATCGATACTCTTTTTCGCAGGACATTCCCACCCCTCGGGAATGTCCTTTTCGCTTACAGAATAAGCTCTTATCATGAAAGCAGAACCGCCCAAATCGAACTATCCCTCCCGAGCAGTAACCGGGAGGGATAGTTGTATCATCTGATTATTACTGATACTCCGCATTGAGGAACATGGACTTGATGGCGACAACCTCATCGTATTCCTCCTGCGAGACTGTGACATCCGCGTTCAGCGCCTTCAGGTCAGCCTTCACAACGTCGAGCGCCTGCGCGGCAGTCACTGCGCGGCCATCCATGACGGCACGCTGCATGCGGCGCAGCACAACCGGATGTGCATAGCGGGCCGGCAGCGGGAAATTCAGATAATCCGCAAGGTAAGCCTGCATTTTCTCCTGTGCCTGCGCATCATTCTGCATGATGGAGGTACGGTTGTTGCGTGCTGTCGGCAGGACGCTGAAGCCTGCAAACGTGAAAATCGCGGCAAGACCGAACAGCGTAAAATAAATCGAGAACGAGCCGTGACGCACGAAGGAAACGATACCGTAAGCCAGCGCCGCAAATCCCAGCAGTGTGATCGCCATAGCGGCCCAGCGGTAGCTGCCGTTCGTACACTGAAAGTTCCGGCGGCGTTTTGCGGCTGCGCTCAGTCGTTCGGTCAGCTCAGGACGGCGCTCCAGATAGTCGATTGCGTTATCGAGTACCTGCACGGTTTTCTCCGCCTGTGCGCTCATCGGCGGACGATTGCGCTCTTCTTCCTCCCGGCGGGCCTTCTCCTCGGCAATGCGCTGCTCTGCCGCCGCACTGACACACGGAATAGACGGGTGCTCAGCTCGGATAACGCTCAGAAACTCATCGACCTGCTGCTCATACTTGAAATTGCACACCTTCTGTCCGCCGTCGAACTCCACGACCAGATAGGACAGCGTGGCGAAAATGCCCTTGCCGGAAAAGCCGCCCTTGCTCATCGCAACGCGCTTGTACACACGCGTTACCATGGAAAGCGGAACATAATACCGCCGGTCAACAAAAAAGCTGTTCAAATAGAGGGCATGCCTGCCGATGCCGCACGGACCGATTTTCCGACAGGTTTTTCTATCCTCGGCAAGCGCCGCGTCATCAATGCGCCCCGCGCTGAGCGGATAAGGTTTCAACATTTTCCGTCACCCCGCAATTATCGTTATGGATGGCCGCAGCCGACCGCACAAAGGAACGGCCGGCTGCAGCAATGCTATTATATTCAAGCAGATTTCTTTGCGCTGCGCTTCTTGGTCGCACGAATGAACAGTGCGAGCAGCAGTGCCGCGAATACAATACCGATCGGGTACGCCACTGCGGTATTGTAGATTACCGTGCCGTCCGCTGTCTTGCTGTTCAGCAGGCTGCCGAGGCACTCCGGCGCGAGGATGAAAGAGGTGCAGGAAACTGCACTCATGAACGTAGCCGGAACAGCTGCCATCCAGAAGTTCTTCTTCTCGGTGAACAGGTACATAGCCGCTGCCCACAGAACGATCATAGCGAGCGTCTGGTTGGTCCAGCTGAAGTAACGCCAGATAACCGTGTAGTCAATCAGACCGGTCGCATTGCCGATGCCGAGGATAGCGCCGATACCCAGTACCGGGATACACAGCTTCAGGCGGTTTGCGTACGAACCCTGATCCATGTGGAACCAGTCGGACAGCGTCAGACGAGCGGAACGGAATGCGGTATCACCGGAAGTGATCGGGCAGACAACAACGCCGATCATGGCCAGAGCAATACCAACGCCGCCCATAGTCTTAGAGCATACATCGTAGATCGCTGCGGACTGACCGCCTGCCAGCGCTTCCACCAGACCGGTGTTGAGACCGCCGGTGACCTCATACAGAGCACAGCCGGCTGCCGCCCAGATCAGTGCGATAATACCTTCGGCTACCATTGCGCCGTAGAATACGAAGTGACCCTGCTTCTCGTTCTTCATGCAGCGAGCCATCAACGGCGACTGCGTGGAATGGAAGCCGGAAATTGCACCGCATGCAACCGTGATGAACATGAAGCTCCAAATCGGCGTGCCGGACGGATGCATATTGTACAGGTGAGACCAAATCTCCGGAATGGTGTAATTCGGGTTGGTGAAGATACCGATGATAACGCCGACCGCCATGATGATCAGGCACATGCCGAACAGCGGGTATACCTTGCCGATGATCTTATCAATCGAAATAAAGGTTGCAATAAAGTAGTAAACCAGGATGACGATCAGCCAGAACAGCGTGGTCGAAAGCATACCGGACATACCGTTGTTCTTGCACAGCGTAACGATCAGACCGGCCGGACCGACTGCAAATACCGTACCGACCATGATCAGCAGTATGACCGAGAACACACGCATGATATTCTGCATGGTGTGACCGAGGTACTTGCCGGTAACCTCTGCGATGGAAGCACCGTCATTTCGCTCACTGATCATGCCGGAGAAGTAATCGTGTACGCCGCCGGCAAAAATGGTGCCGAATGTGATCCACAGGAATACAACCGGGCCCCAGAGGGCGCCCTGCAGGGCACCGAAAATCGGGCCAAGGCCGGCGATGTTCAGCAGCTGTACCAGAAACAGCTTCCACTGCGGCATGACAACGTAGTCAACGCCATCGTTAATGCGAACTGCCGGCGTTTCACGGTCATCCGGGCCAAAGGTTTTGTCTACAATTTTACCATAAGTAAGATAGCCGGTGATCAATAATAATAAGCATACGATAAAGCTGATCATATTATCTCCTCCTCTATACCGGCTGCGAAAGCATGGTTTTCGCATAAAAATTACCGAAAAGCCTACTTTTTCATTCCTCTTTTCCTTTTCGGCAATCTCTATTATGAACCTATGATATAAAAACCACAAGGGCAATATGTTATAATTTTAACAAGAAAAATTTATTGAAATTTGTCTCCTTTAGAAAAAACTATCAGTGCAATAAAATCCCCCGGCCAATGGCCGGGGGATTCGTTCGCCCTTACAGGAAAGTATTTACTTTTCCAGTTCGGTCCAGTCACGAGTTTCGCGCAGCTTGCTCCACTTCTCGTGCTTGTTTCCCTTGAGGTCATAATAGTGGCTGTTCGTAGCCTCCTGTACGGCCAGGTAATACCATGCGGAAGTATCGGAGTTGTCGCTCCACTTGATCATGTCGTTGTGCAGGTCCTCTGCGGTCTCCGGAAGGCGCTTGAGGACGCGGTTTACGAGCGTCATCGCCTCAGCACGGGTGATCTTGTTATTCGGACGGAAGGTGCCGTCGGTATAACCGTTGATCCAGCCGTTGTTGGCAGCGGCGCTGATTTCGTTCTTTGCCCAGTGGGATGCAATGTCGCTGAAGTCAACAGCAGTCGTGTTGGCCTTGTCGTCAAAACGAGCTGCGATTGCAGCGAACTCCGCACGGGTGATCGGCGCATTCGGATTGAACTTGCCCTGGCTGTCGCCCTTTACGATGCCCATAGCGCTCAGCGTAGAAACCGCGTGGTTGTACCATGCACCGGCTGCTACGTCGGAGTAGCTGTTGGACTTCGTAGAGTTTGCATTGCGGGTCTCATCGGTGAGCAGACGGAAGAAGATGGTTGCTACCTCAGCACGGGTAATGCCGTTCTGCGGACGAACGGTGCTGTCCGGATAGCCTACAATGTAAGCATAGTGGTCATCGCCGTTCAGACCGGTCGGTACATCATCCGGAATGGTAACGGTGGGCTTGTGGCTGCCGCCGCCACCACCGCCGCCGGAGGAGGATTTTTTCGCATAGGTATAGGTGAATACGGTGTCCTTCTCAACCTTTGCATTGCCGACAGGGGTCGTATCCCAGGAACCAGCACGGTAGCCGGAGTTCGGCTTGTCGCCTACGGCCGGGATACGGGTGACCGGAACCTCAACGTATTTGAGCGTTTTGCCGGTTTTATTGTCCTTGAACGGAACATAAACAACGATGTCAGCGCTGCCGCCGTTATTCCACTCGCCGTTTACAACCTTGAATGCAAGACGGTACTCCCACGCGTCCGGGGTGCCGTTGCCGGTCTCGTCCGGCTTCTCACCGCCCTTGACGTCAAGGTAGTAGTACAGGTCGATGGTAACGTCCTTGGTCAGCTTTTCAAGGTTATCGGTAACCTTGGTCAGACCCGGAACGTAAACGTAGGTCTTGCCGTCAACGGTCTGGTTTACTGCATCATTCTTGTAAAGCTCAGCAACCAGTGCATACTCATTGCCGATCTTGGTCTTACCGTTCTCTACCTTAACCTCAACGTCCTTCTCGTTGTAGAAGTGCTTGTTGATGGTGTAATGCTGCGTATTCTGTGTAAAGAAGCCTTGGATGATAACGTTGCTCTTGATTTCAAATTCCTTTGCAGTTTCGTTACCAATCTTCCAGCCAGAGAAGGTGTGGCCTTCCTTAACAGCGTTGTCACGAATCTTTACCCGAGTGCCATAGTTATAAGTCTCCTCGTCACCCTGCTTCTTGCCGTCAACGTAGTAGGTTACGGTGTACTGGCGGGTAATCGGCTTAAATACTGCGATGTAAGTTACGTCCTTAACCACTGCGATAGTAGTCGGGTCAACCAGTGCAGTATCTGCGGTGCCTGCCAGCTTCCAACCTGCAAACTCGTAAGTATACTGCGCGTCAGAAGCCT
>ENA-ORTU01000371-ORTU01000371.1-human-gut-metagenome-genome-assembly--contig:-NODE-371-length-57393-cov-27.244218_pt1 | contig 57393 bp, 55 predicted proteins | sample MGYA00241910_ERZ509184 | MGnify/ENA primary metagenome ERZ509184 (study PRJEB26280, sample SAMEA2338847) | human gut metagenome | biome: human gut; feature: human-associated habitat; material: faeces... | reverse complement strand
CAAGTATAATACAGGTGAAAAGGCAACACAGGACTTTTTTGATCTATTGCGTATGTAGTGACAAAGAACAAAGAGTTATTGAGTATCTACCAGAAAAGCGAGAAAGGAGATGTAAAAGTGTGCAGAGCATTAGATGAAATGTTTGAAGAATCAACAAACAAAGGAATCCAGATGGGTATCAAGCAAGGCATTGAACGTGGTGTGAAAAATACCCAAATCAAAATAGCGATTAAAATGCTTGTAAGAAATAATCAAACACTTGAAGAAATCTCTGAGATTGTTGGACTGGACTTAAATGCATTAAGAGAACTAAAAAAGAGTATTTAATAGAATGGATGTGCGATCACATCCATTCTTTTGTTTTAAAATTCTTAAAAACTTGCTAAAATATTCTCTGTATGAAAAAAAATCAGAGTATTGACCTACTGCATGGTCCTATTTTTAAATCATTAAGTTTATTAGCAATCCCAATCATGGCAACGTATTTTATTCAGATGGCCTATAACCTGGTTGATATGTTGTGGATTGGTTTTTTAGGTTCTGGTGCGGTTGCCAGTATTGGTGTATCTGGAAATTTCATGTATTTGGCTAACGGCCTTGTGAACATGCCTAAGATTGGATCACAAGCTTTGGTTGGACAAAGTCTTGGAGCTAATAATCAAGAACAAACAAAAAATTATATTCAGGCAGCTTTTCAAAGTTCCTTATTTTTTGCCCTTATATATGGGATTATTATTATTGTTTTTCAAAAGTATTTCTTTTAATTATTTAATTTATCAGATCCTGCTATTATTCAAGATGCTCAGAATTATTTATGGATTACATGTGGCTTTATCGTATTCTCTTTTGTGAATCAGATTTTTACCGGAATCCTTACGGCTGCCGGTCATTCAAAAAGCACTTTTATAGCCACAACAACCGGTCTAGTATTAAATTTAATTTTAGACCCTGTACTCATCTTTGTATTCAATCTTAGAGTCATCGGTGCGGCTCTCGCAACAATTCTTGCTCAAATCATTGTTACTTTGGTCTTTTTATATAACGCAAAAAATCTTGATCTATTTAGAAATATCCGTATCTTGTCAAAACCAAAATTGAATCATATTTCTGAAATATTAAAAATAGGATTTCCATCCTCTGTACAAAGTATGTTATTTACATGTATTTCTATGTACATTGCACGCCTAATCTCAAGTTTTGGAGCAATCAGTGTTGCCGTACAAAAAGTAGGCTCGCAAATTGAATCTATCTCATGGATGGCAGCCGATGGATTCAGCGCATCCATCAATGCGTTCACTTCGCAAAATTATGGCGCAAAAAACTATGATCGTGTAAAACAAGGTTATAAAACTGGCATGCTGGTGGTTGGATTATGGGGATTATTAACAACAGCCATTTTAATTTTCCTTCCTGGACCGATATTCTCATGTTTCATCCATGAAACAAATATCCTTCCTTATGGAATTGACTATCTAATTATACTTGGATATTCCCAACTATTTATGTGCATAGAAATAGCTACACAAGGGGCTTTTAATGGACTTGGTAAAACTCTGCCACCTAGTATTGTATCCATTATATTCACGTCTGCGAGAATTCCTATGGCCATTCTGCTATCTCACTATTTAGGAGTAAATGGAGTATGGTGGGCCATTTCAATTTCAAGCATTATTAAAGGAACTATTTTAGTAATCTGGTTTATATTATATTCAAAAAGGAGGCTAATCTCATGAAAAATCATTCACTAACGCAAGGAAGCATCGCAAAAGGACTCCTTTTCTTTGTGATTCCACTTTTCTTTTCTAATCTATTTCAACAACTCTACAATACAATCGATACATTATTAGTTGGTCATTTCTTAGGCGACAATGCCCTGGCCGCAATGGGTGCTACTGCTGCTATCTTTGAATTGATCGTTCAGTTTTCCAATGGATGTGGAACAGGATTTAGTATTGTTACAGCAAGATATTATGGTTCTAAAAATGAAAATGAACTAAAGAAAAGCGTTGCAGCATCTCTAATTTTAGGATTGATCATCTCCTTTGCGATCACAATCGTTTCCTATGTTTCGATGCCATATCTATTAACAATTCTAAAGACACCCAAAAGTATTTATCATGATTCATTAAACTACATTCGATGTATATCTGCCTTTTTAATCATCACCATGTTCTACAATTTAGGTGCCGGTATGTTACGAGCTATTGGCGATAGCCTAAGACCATTGATTGTACTTTTCTGCTCATCTATTATAAATATTGCGCTTGATATTGTATGTATCACAATACTCGATATGGGTGTATTTGGCGCAGCTGTAGCTACTGTTATTGCCCAAGCCATTTCAACTATAATTTGTTTCTTTTTAATTTTGCGAAAAGCTAAAATTTTGATACCCAGAAAAGAACATTTCCAAATTAAATCTTATATGGTCAATGATTTGCTGGGACAAGGCTTTTCGATGGGATTTATGTTTTCAATCGTATCCATTGGAACCATCATTCTTCAATCCGGAATCAACAGTCTAGGCACTCAAATCATTACAGCCCATACGGCTGCTCGAAAATTAATCTCGTTATTTTGTCTGCCTCTTTCTACATTGGCAGCCTCAATGGCAACGTTTGTCTCTCAAAACAAGGGAGCTCAAAATTATGAGCGAATTATAAAAGGGGTTCGTCTTTCAAACATCTGCGGTATTATATATCCCATCTTTTTAAGTATACTTATTTATTTTACAGCTGAAAATCTAGTCCACCTTTTATCTGGATCCAACACGCCTGCCGTACTACAAAATGGCGCCATGTATCTAAAAATCAATATTCCATTTTTCATAGTATTGAGTATACTATTGAATTTAAGAAATGCAATTCAAGGCTTTGGATATAAAATAACACCTTTATTCTCTAGTATTATTGAACTCATTGGAAAAATTGTCTTTACATTATTTTTAGTTCCTACATTTAAATATTTAGGTGTATGCTTTTGCGAACCCATTATTTGGTGTTTAATGGCAAGCCAATTAATCTATTCATATCAAAAAATCATAAAACCATTTAAAGCGCAGAATTAACTCTGCGCTTTGTTTTGTATTATGCTTGTACAAATTGTTTTAAATAATCTACGTCTAAAATTAAAATCTTCTGATAGACCATCGAGATTACATTTTGCTCACGTAACCCTCTTAAAATACGATTTACACTATTTCTAGTAGAGATACCGCAGAATCCTGCAATATCATCGTTTGTCACTTGGAAATCAATTAAAATACCCTTTTTTACTTTTCTTCCGAATATAGGAATCAATTGATAGATAAAAGCACACACTGCTCCATTTTTACCATTCATAGTCATAAGTTGTTGTCTAAAAATAGCTTCCGTTAATTTAGTACGATAATATGAATTCACATACTCTTTTAACTCTGGATCTTGATTTACAAAATCCCAGAATAACACTCTTGGAATACGATAAAAAGTAGCCGTTTCACTCTCAATACGAACGTTAAATGGAGCTGATGTATATTGACTTACTTCATCTTTTAATAATGAAATAATATCGGGTCCTTTAATATAAGAAATATTAAATTCTCTTCCATCACGCAAAATTATACTAGTCTTAACAATACCTTCTTTTAACACGTACGTATCTTGTTGTTCTAAACCATAATACGTTAAATATGTGTGTCTTTTTTTTGTGATTGTAGGTACTTCTTTTTCTTCAAGAAATTTCACCAAATAATTGCTGACCATAAGTTACCCTTTCTCTTTCAGTTAACTCAGTATAACATACTCCACAAAAATTGTAGGTAACATATGTTATTATCAATGACTGTCAAATTTTAAATAAAAAAGGTCCACAGCCCAAATGATGCTTACTGTTGAACCTTTTTTCATTATTATTTCTGATGTTTTGAACAAATTGCAACTCCAACACCGATTGTTGCCATACAAATAACTGAGAACCAACCAGTGTGAGTAAATACTTGGTTACTAGAACCAATTCCTGCTGCATATAGAGGCATTGGAACAAATAACAATGATGCCCCCGCTAAATAACCTAACTTTTTCATATCCAATTCCTCCTTCTTTTGTTGGGTTAAAGCTTTTCTATACCAATCTTATAACGCATATAAACAAAAAAAGAAACCAAGATGGAAAACTTGGTTTCTATTCTGGTATAATCAGTTCTTGTTATTTCTTTCATTTAAAATAAACTTTTCAACCTCTTTAAACATTTTCTTTGATTTTTTGGCCGACTGTTTTTCTGCCATTTTTTGTCTCCAAACAGGAATTTCCTTTGGAGAAACATTTTCGTAAATTTCTTCATAAGTCACTTTGATTTTTGATTCATTTAAAGATTCAATCTTATAAGAAATAGTTGTATGGTCGATTGCCGTGACAAACGTTGCTTCATACAATGTATTCGGAATCAACCTTTTAATATGCACAGTAATCTCTGAGCCAATTCCTTTTCTTTGAGCTGATTTCTTTTTATATTTTAGCCCTTCTTTTAATTCTAAATTTTTCTTCGTGACATTTTTAACTTCTTCTTTTAAAGATTTCATCATCAAATCATAAAACTCTTTATCACTTACATTTAATTCCATGCTAACTTTCATATTGCACCTCTTTTAACACAATTATATACTATTTTAAGAAAGAAGGTTATTTATGTATACAGATAGTCATTGTCACATCACTTGTGATCGTTTATATAGTCGAATTGACGAGATCATTGAAAATATCAAAGCTAAAAATCTTACTTCTTGCATGATCATGTGCACAAGTCCTGAAGAATTAGAACGTGCGAAAAAGGTAAAAGAAAAATATCCATTTTTTAAAATTGCCTTTGGATGGTTTCCAAGTGATGCCAAAGAAGTTACAGATAAAGAAATTCAGTATCTCATTGATCAAACGCCTTGTTTAGATTGTTTAGGAGAAATTGGATTGGATTACTATTGGGATACAAGTTTTAATGATTTACAAAAAGAGCTATTTATCAAGCAGATTCAAATTGCGAATGAACACAATCTCCCCATTTCTATTCATATGCGCGAATCCACAAAAGACTGCATGGATATTTTAAAACAATACGCAAAGACAAAAATTATTTTCCATTGCTTCAGCGGAAGTAAAGAAACTATGATGGAATGTTTAAAAATGAATTCTATGATTTCGTTTGCCGGACCTATCACATTCAAAAATGCTAGACAAGCCCCTGAATGTATTTCAGCATGTCCTATCGATCGAATCATCACAGAAACGGATTCTCCTTATTTAACACCTGTTCCTTATCGTGGAAAAGAAAATGAACCTATGTATGTGGAATATGTCGCAAAGAAGATTTGTGAAATCAAACAACTTGATGAAGCAAGTGCATGTAGACAAATTGAAGAGAACTTCAATTCCATTTTTGATTAAATAAAGACCTGTCGATTGACAGGTCTATTTTTGTAAGTTTTCGTATTCTGAAACTTTGTTTCCTATGATAATGTTATCTCCTTGAATCACAATCGGTCTTTTTACTAACATACCATTTGAGGCAAGTAATTCAATCAATTGTTCTTCTGTATATGTTTCGCGTTTTTCTTTTACATTTAATTCCCGATACAACATACCACTTGTATTGAACAATTTTTTTAATTCCACACCACGATCAATCCAACTTTGAATCTCTTCTTTTGTTGGATTATCTTCTTTAATATTTCGATATGTAGCTTCAATACCCAAATCTTGTAGAGCTTTATATGCCTTTTTACAAGTTGAACAAGGAGGATAGCCAATAAACAATGTTTCCATATTAGTCATCAAATGCGTGTGCTAATACTTCTGATAATGAAGAATTTTCTTCAACTGCATGAATCAATCCAGCTAACAATGGTGCCATTGAAAGAACAGTCATTTCTGGATAATTTTTTTGGTTTTCTGTTTGATCAATTGTATTTGTACAAACGAATCCAGCTAACTCAGCAGCTTTTAAACGTTCGATAGCAGGTCCTGAAAGGATACCATGTGAACATGAAGCATAGACAGCTTTAGCTCCCTTGTCTTTCAACATTTTGATACCAGCAGTTAATGTACCAGCTGTATCTACCATGTCATCGATGATGATTGCAGTTTTACCATCAACATCACCAATTAAGTTCATAGCTTCAGCTACATTTGGTTTAGGACGACGTTTGTCGATGATTGCGATAGGTGCACCTAATGCATTTGCCAAGTTACGAGCACGTACAGCTCCACCGTGATCAGGAGATACAACTACGATTTCACCTAATCCTTCTTTGTGTTTGAAGTAATCAGCAATCAATCCATTCGCAGTAATATCATCTGCTGGAATATCGAAGAATCCTTGAATCTGAGTAGCGTGTAAGTCAACTGTAACTACACGATCAGCTCCAGCTCTTTCTAATAAACTAGCAACTAATTTAGAAGTAATTGGTTGACGAGGTTTCGCTTTACGATCCTGACGCGCATATCCAAAATATGGAATGATAGCCGTAATGCTTGCAGCACTTGCACGTTTACATGCATCAATACCAATTAAAATTTCCATTAAATTTGAGTTTACAGGCTTATTTGTACTTTGTACAAAATATACGTGTTTTCCACGAACAGATTCTCCAAGTTCTACTAAGATTTCTCCATCCGCAAAGTGTTTAACTTCACATTTACCTAATTCCAATCCTAATTCTTTACAAATATCTTCTGCTAAACCAACGCTAGATGATAAAGCAAATACAATAGTGTTTTTCATGATTTATCCTTTCTCATACCCTATCAGGTTTATTTTATGGTTTTATTATTGCTTACATAAGACATAGGTCCTACAACGGAACCTTCTTCTATGCAAGAATTGACGACTTTACTTGAATCTACAATTGCACGATCTTCAATTTTTGAATTATTCAAATAAGAACCTGGTAAAATCTCAACGAAATCACCAATTTCTGTGTTTCCAAGAATTTCAACATTTGGATGAATAATCACATCATGTCCAATCGTTACATCTTTTCCAATAACTGTTCGCACTGGGTCTACAATCTGTACCCCTTCTTTCATCCAGTTGTTGTTGATTCGATTGCGCATCCATTCATACGCTTTATGTAATTCTACACAATCATTGATTCCCATGACTTCGTCACGGTCTTCAACTACCAATCCCTTAACAACCTTTCCTTGATTAGCTAAAATCTTAACCAAGTCTGTTAAGTAATACTCGTGTTGAGCATTATTTGTTGTTAATTTATCAAGATTATCAAATAAATCTCTGTTCTTGAAACAATACATACCTGCGTTGATTTCACAAATTTGTTTTTGTTCTTCTGTACAATCCTTTGCCTCTACAATCGCTTGAACATGACTATTTTCATCACGAACAATACGACCATAATGAGCTCCATCATCCAATACAGAAGTTAATAGAGTTAATGATGCATCTTGATTGGTTTGGAATAGTTTTTCCAATGTCTCAGGCTGAATACATGGTCCGTCTCCATTAATAATCAATGTATCCCCATCTTCATCCTTTAATTGTGTAGCTTGCATAACCGCATGACCTGTCCCCAATTGTGGTTGCTGCAAAGCAAATTCAACATCTGGAAAAGCTTCTTTGATACTTTCAGCCTGATATCCGACAATTACTACAATTCTTTCTACAGATACCGCTCTTAAAGCATCAATAATGTAAGCCAACATTGGACGATCAATAATCGTATGCATTACTTTGCTACGATCTGATTTCATTCGAGTTCCTTTTCCTGCCGCCAGAACAATCGCATTACGCATATTTTCACCTGACTTTCCGTATATATTCTAACAAAAATCATAAGACATTAAAAGGTCACACAAAGAAAAAGACAATACATTTTGTATTGTCTAATCTAATTGATTCAATTGATTTTGATAATCATTGATTTGTGAATTCAATGAATCTACTTTTGACTGTGCATCTGTTACATCTGAATTTGCACTATCCAATTTCGTCTTTGCTGATTTTAACTTATTCTGTAAAGAAGAAGTATCCGAATTCTTTTGTGCAGCACTTAATGCCGATTTTGCATCAGCCAAAGCCGATTTTGTTGTGTTTACATTATCAACCAATCCCTGATGTTCAGCATATAATTGCTGTAACTCTGTATATTGATCTTGCGTTAATTCGCTATTTGGAATTTGTTCCAATTCACTACGACGATTCTCACATGCCTGTAGCGCACTTTGTGCATTATCGTAATCCGCTTGTGCACTAATTACAGCACTTTGAGCATCACTTACACCGCCACCTGCAGAATCAATCTGAGACTGTAATGAATCGACATCACTTTGAGCTGAAGACTGTGCATTCTGCGCATTTTCTAATTCCGATTGTGCACTCAACAACTGCTTTTTAAGATCATCGATTTTTTGTTTCAACTGCGCTTTCTTTTCAGCAATTTCAGTGTTGTTGTTGTCTTTTTTCGTACTTGTCTTCTTATTTGCACTCGCAAGTAATTCATTGAAAGTTTTACCGGTAGCCTCTTCTAAGATTTCATCAATCTTCTCTCTTTGTTTACGCGTTAAACTGTTATATTTACTTTCAAAATCAACAATTTTCTTTTGGTCACTTGAAGATAAATCATCATAGTTGTTCGCAAAATCTAATAATTCCTGGTAATTCTTCTTTTGAACTTCCGATGTTTTTTCATCAGAACTAGACAATCCACCAGTCATTAGTTTCATACCACCAAATATTAATAATGAAACCAACAATACACCTACAACACCTAAGACAACATACATTCCAGTTTTAGAATGACTCTTTTTTGGTGCTGATTTCTTTTTGCTTGGCTCTTTTTTCTTGTTGATTACTTCTCTTTTTAATTGAGGACCCTTACCCTCCTCTAACAAAGACTGAATTTCATCATCATCAATCACAACAGTTTGATTTGTAGAATCTGCTTCCTGTTTTAAATCATCCGCATTCCACATTACTGTACGTGTTGCAGAAAGATCTTCTTTTGGCTCATTTAAATCCTTTGATCCAACCACAAACGTATCTCCTAGTGAAGGTTCCTCTTTTTTTGCTTGAAACGGAATTTCCGGTTCAGGTTTATGTTTTTCTACTCGACTACGAGTTTGATTCTTTGTGAATTGATCCATTTTCTGTTCTAACGTATCTTCTTCGTTTGTTTGAAATGAATCTAGTAATTGAGAAATCTCATCATTCTCATTCTTTCTTTTCTTATCCATAGTTTCTATCGCCCCTTCTAGACTATTTTACCAAAACCCCTTTGATTTGACCACTATGTTTTCTTGATTTGCCAAAATCCAAAGTGGATGTGCCGCTAAAACAAACATGCAGTCCGGATGAATCAACTGCTTTGCGGCCAATAGTGTACTTCCAGTTGTACAAACATCATCCACCAACAATATTTTCTTTTTAGGCAATGGATACAATTGTTTCAAACCCAATACATTCTTAATTTGTGATCTTTGCAATTTTGTTGCTGAAGACTGCTTTATATCCTTCTTTTTGTAGAAAGGAGAATGAACAAAAACATCTAACGACGAATACATATCAATAGCTGGTTCAAATCCCCTTTCCATACGTTTTGCATCACTACTGCATAAAGTACAGACACAATATTTTTTAAAGATCTTCTTTAAATATAAGTGTTCACACAAAAAAACATCTTTTAATACAACATCCCTTTGTTCCTTATACTGAAAAAACAACCTCTCTAAAAACTCATCATACTCATAGAGAACATATAAAGGGATACCATCTATATTATAGACTTGTTTATGTAGCTTGAAATTTTTTGAACAATCCGGACATATCAAAAGATCATTATAAAAGAAAATCTCAAAATTGCGAATTTCACTCATTTTTTTGTGGCAACATAAACAGTATCGTTCATCTTCGTAATTTGACTCACACAATCTTTGATAGATTCGCTTGAAGCTTGACATAAACACACACCCTTTCCCTCTGGATCTTTAAAACTTCGTCCCACACGCCCAAAAATCTGAATAAGACTGGCCGTGGTAAAGACTGAATGATCTCCTTTAAAAACAACAACTTGAACGCTTGGAATCGTGATTCCTCTTTCTAATAGTGTGGTACAAACTAGTGCACTCAATTCTTTATTGCGAAAGCAATCTAAAATTTCATCTTTATTTTGTGTAGAAGAATGAATAAAATCTGTCTTCACAAATACATTTAGAATCATCTTCATCCACTTTCCATCATTTTTTCGAGGGACAAAAACCAATGTTTGTTTTCCTTCTTTTTGGAATTTTATGCACAAATAAATTACAATCCATACTTGAATTAAAATAGATACCTGTATCACTTTAGGCACAATCAACGGGTGTTTATGTGGCCTTTCAAACAAACACACAAGCTCTATTTTCTTTTGCTTCACAAGTTCCATACTCTCTTTGTCTGGTGTTGCACTCAACATTAGTTTTTGTCCAATACACGCCTGATTCGCTATGGCCTGAAGTACTTCGTTGCCCACAAAAGGAAAGGCATCTAACTCATCTAAAATTAATAAATCAAAGGCATATGGATAACGATACAACTGGTGTGTAGTACATACAATAAGGTCTGCATCTGTAACTTGGGTATATCCTTGAGCCACTTCACATACACTTAATTCAGGAAACGCTATCCGCAAACGATTTGCGATTTCAAGAACAACCTGTCTTCGACTGATCGCAAACCCTACTTTCTTTCCTTGCGCTAAATATCCACAGATACTTTCAAAACAAATTTCTGTTTTGCCTGGCACCTGTACTGGCGTAAAGTATTACGTCTTTTCCTTTACTTAAATGTTGATATACTTCGTGACTTGCACATTTTTGCGAAGCAGTGAGTTCATAATCAAGTTTAGGTTTACCCTTCCACGTTCTATGCTTCAATTTAACCGGATTTATTTTTTCATTAACCTCCAACCTAGAAAAATCAATGCATTTACGACAATAATAAACTCCATGATCATACGCAAACAATTTAGGATCTTCATTTTGACATCGATTACACTTCATATACTCTTATACGAAAAAAAAGTGCAAATTTTTGCACTTTACTTAAAAATTTCAGATTTTTTTATTCTTTCTGCCGCTTTTTGGATGTCCTCAATATCTTGAACAAGAGCTAAACGCACATATCTTGTACCATGAACGCCAAAAGCCTGGCCAGGTGTAACGACAACACCTGTTTTTTCCATCAAATCTTTTGTGAAGGCATATGAATCTTCATATTGATCTGGAATTCTTGCCCATGCGAACATTGTTGCAGGACTCTTATCAATATGCCATCCTACTTCATCAAATGCTTCACATAGAGCATCTCTTCGATCTTGATAAGCCTGACAAGTTGAGTGAATGCTTGCGCCTCCATGTCTTAGTGCTTCAATGCCTGCATATTGTATAGGTAAGAAGATTCCATAATCCATATTTGATTTAAGAGTATTGTAACAATCAATCACTTCTTTATTACCAACACACACACCAAGTCTTGCACCGGCCATTCCATATGTTTTCGAGAAAGAATTCAATTCAATTCCTATTTCTTTAGCTCCTTCAAAAGATAAGAAACTCTTTCCAACTTTACCATCGAATACAAGTTCACTATATGCATTATCGTGTAAAACTACAATATCGTATTTCTTCGCAAACTGAATCAACTCTTCATAGAATGAATCTGGTGCTATAGCACAAGTTGGATTGTTTGGATAAGATACAATCATCATCTTCGCTTTTTTCGCAATTTCTTCATCAATTTGATCCAATTGAATAACATAGTTATTCTCTTGCAACAAAGGCATATATTCAACTTTAGCCCCTGCAATCTTTGGCCCATCACTAAAAATTGGGTAATAAGGATCTGGCACCAATACAATATCACCTGGATCACACATAGCTAAAAACAAAGTGCTTAAAGCTTCTTGAGATCCTTGTAGACAGATCATTTCATCATATGTTAGCTCTACATTATAACGGTTCTTATACCAATCGTGGATTGCTGATTTCATTTCAGGTAATTCATTGATCGCATACTTATAGTTTTCTGGAACCATAATTGATTCTTGCAGTACCTTCATAATAGATGGTTCAGGCGCAATATTTGGCGATCCAACTGAAAAATCAATTGTTTCATTTCCTGTTCTTTGTGTATAATCCAGCTTCATATTTTTCAATTCTGTAAATATAGAAGATTGAAATACATCCATTCTTTTAGCTCTTTTCACTTTAATACACCTCACTATTTTTAATTTATTGTCTTTATTATAAACGTAGCAATAGAAGTTTTCAAATACTACAGTTATTTCTCGTGTACATTTGATCATTTTAATATAACCAAACAAGCTTGAAACGTCTATTTTAAAGGATATTTAATTTTTAATAATGATTTTTTTATAACCAAAACAAAAAAACAGTGCCATTTCTGACACTGTCATTATATTACTACTTCAAACCATATTTCTTGTTAAATTTCTCAATACGTCCCTGAGCAGCAGCGAAACGTTGACGACCTGTGAAGAATGGGTGGCAGTTACTGCAAGTATCTACACGTAATTCATCACCTTTGATTGTACTACCTGTTTCGAATTCTGCACCACAAGATGTACAGATACATTTAACTTTATGATAATTAGGATGAATTCCTTGTTTCATATCGATGTATCCTCCTTCCGCCTTAAGTCATATTGACCCAAAGTAAGTGCTATACAATTATAGCAAGCCTTTTTTCAAATCGCAAGATGTTTTTTTAAAATTGTGAATCATCTGCTTTTTCAAACCATTCGCGAACCAATTGAACAGTATCTTTTAAGCATCCAGATTCGAAAGGAACCTTTAATCCTGCTTCTTTTACAATTTTTCTGAACGGCAATGTTCCACCAATCTTACAAATGTGTTTGTAGTCTTCAAAAGCTTTTTCATCATTCTTTTGAATACGGGCCCAGAACTGCAATGCGCATACTTGAGCTAATGTGTAATCAATATAATAGAATGGATCCATGAAAATGTGAAGCTGACGCATCCACCATCCACCTTTTTCTAGAATATCAATACCTTCATAGTTTTTATGAGGCAAATATTGTTTTTCCAACTTTCTCCAAGTAGCCAATCTTTCTTCACAAGACATTTCTGGTTTTTCGTATACTTCATGCTGGAAGTGATCCACTAAAACTCCATAAGGTAAGAACTTAACAGCTCCTGACAAATGATTGAAATAATATTTATCTACATCTTCTTCAAAGAAAGATTTCATCCATGGATATGTAAAGAATTCCATAGACATAGAGTGGATTTCACAAGATTCATAAGTAGGCCATACACAATCAATAGGGAAAATATCTTTACTTGAATATACTTGGAAAGCATGTCCTGCTTCATGTGTTAGTACTTCAGCATCATGGCTTGTCTGATTAAAGTTTGCGAAGATGAATGGAGATTGATAATTTGGAATGAATGTACAATATCCACCAGCTGCTTTACCAGGCTTTGAATCTAGATCTAACAATTCTTTTTCTGTCATAAATTCAAAGAATTCACCTGTTTTAGGATCTAGTTCTTGATACATCTTTAATGCACGTTTTACTAATTCTTCACGACTATATTTAGGTGCTGGATTTCCTGAAGTGAATTCAAACTTTTCATCCCAAGCATGCAAAGTATCATAACCCAAACGTTTTTGTTGGCGAGCATACAACTCATTATCTAAAGGAACAACATCCTCTAATACTTGTTTACGATAGTTTTCTACATCCTTTTTATTGTAGTCAAAACGCATCATGCGATAGTAACCAAGTTCGATATAGTTTTCATATCCTAATTTTTTAGCCATACGCGTACGCACTTGCACTAATTGATCATAAACTTCACCAATTTCTTTAGCATGTTCGTCATACCATCCCCAATAGGCTTGCATTGCACGTTTACGAGTATCTCTATCTTTATCATTTGTCTTTACTTCTAAAGCCGCAAGAGTATATGTTTCACCATCAAACTCAATTTGTGCACTCGCAATGATTGCTTGGTATTTAGAAGCTAATTTATTTTCTTCTTGCATTTCAGGAATGATAATTGGATCAAATGATTTTTCTTCCATTTCTCTTTGTAAAAAATATGTTTCTGGTACTTCTTTCTTTAATTCAGATACAAAAGAACTTTCCATTACAGCCTTATTACAATTCACAATATCTTCCTTTAACACTGGAAGCATTTCATTTAAAAAGTCATTTTCTTTTGTATAATATTCATCTCTTGTATCTACTGTATGACGCACTTCAACAAGAGTCTGATTTGTATTGATATATTTATTTACGTCATTCAATTCAATAAACGCATTTTTAAAATCATCATAAGAAGCTGCATTCTTTAATTTTGAACAAATCGCCTTTAATTGTGCCTGCAAAGCTTCAATATCCATATGTTCATATTTATAATCTGTAAATTTCATATCTTTCTCCTAAAAAAATAGAGAAGCCGAAAGCTTCTCGTATTATGCAAAGATGGCATTCCAACCAAAAATTAATAGCGCTAAAATAACAATGGCACCTAATAAAATTGGCCAGAATGTACTACTAGCTGCAATTAATAAGGCTAGAAAATCCCCTTTTTCAAGACGATCTTCTTTACCTTTTTGTTTATCTTTTTTTTCTAACATCTCACGCATAGATGGGCGCTTAGACATTAGAATTCACCTCCAAAGTGACACTTAACAAAGTGATTTGGCTTAACCTCTTTTGTTGCTGGTTCTTGTTCACGACAAATATCTTTCGCAAATGGGCAACGAGGGTTGAATTTACATCCCTTAGGAATGTTTACGTTACTTGGAATTTCACCTTGAATAACTTGCATTTCTTTACGTTTTGTAGGGTCTGGTAAAGGAATTGCACCAATCAACGCTCTTGTATAAGGGTGTTGAGGGTTAGAGTAGATTTCATTCTTATCTGCAAGTTCCATCATACTACCTAAATACATTACACCTACACGGTCAGAAATGTGTTTTACAACAGACAAGTCATGTGAAATGAAGATATAAGAAATGTTCTTTTCTTCTTGCATATCTTTCATTAAGTTGATGATTTGTGATTGGATAGAAACATCCAATGCACTTACTGGTTCATCACAAATAATGAAGCTTGGATCTAACGCTAAAGAACGTGCGATACCAATACGTTGTCTTTGTCCACCTGAGAATTGGTGAGGATAACGATAGCAATAGTAGCTTGGCAAACCACAACAGTCCATTAGGTTTTTAACATATGCATCTAGTTCTGGACCACGTTTGAATTTTCCGTGAGCAATCAATGGTTCAGCCAAAATATTGAATACAGTCATACGTGGATTCAATGAAGAATATGGATCCTGGAAGATAAACTGCATTTCTTCACGTAAAGCACGCATTTCTTTACGTGATTTTTTCGCTACATCTTCACCTTCGAAGATTACCTCTCCGCTTGTTGGTTCATAAAGACGAATGATTGTACGACCTAAAGTAGATTTACCACATCCTGATTCACCTACTAGACCTAATGTTTCACCTTCGTATAAGTCGAAAGTAATATCATCTACGGCCTTAACACATGGGTCGCCTTCTTTAAATTTTCCTTTTTTTAGAGGGAAGTATTTTTTTAAGTGTTTTACTTCAAGAATTTTTCTTTTTTCTGCCATGACTATCCCTCCTGTTTCATTTCTTCTTCAACTTTGAAGCACCATACGTGGTGACGTGATTTAACTTTTGTATCTACTGGTTGACCTTCTTTACAACGATCTGTTACATATGGACAACGATCTGCAAAGTAGCATCCTTTTGGTAAATACAATGGGTTAGGTACACTACCTTCAATTGTATTTAAACGCTTACCTTCTTCAGCTAATGAAGGCATTGAATTCATTAATCCAACTGTATATGGGTGTTTAGGGTTGCTGAACAATTCTTCTACTGGAGCTGTTTCAACAACTTTACCTGCATACATAACGTTAACGTTATCAGCAACCTGAGCAACTACACCTAAGTCGTGTGTGATCAACATGATAGATGTACCTGTTTCATTCTTTAATCTGTTCATTAAAGAAAGAATCTGAGCCTGAATTGTAACGTCTAAAGCTGTTGTAGGTTCATCGGCAATCAATAATTTTGGATGACAAGATAAAGCCATCGCAATCATAACACGCTGACACATACCACCTGATAATTGGAATGGATAGTTATCAACAACTTTTTCTGGACGAGAAATACCTACTTCTGCCAACAAATCAATTGCACGTTGTTTAGCTTCTTCTTTAGAAACTTCTTCGTGCGTCAAAATGTTTTCCATAATTTGATCCCCAACTGTAATAACTGGGTTCAAACTTGACATTGGTTCCTGGAAAATCATAGAGATTTCGTTACCACGAATATGACGAATTTGTTCATCTGTAGCTGTTGCTAAGTTCAAGCCATCTTCATCACGGTCTACATTTCCCATATATACGATTTTTGATCCAGGCATAATTTCTCCTGGTTCACTTACTAAGCCTAAAATAGACATGGCAGTTACTGATTTACCACAACCTGATTCACCTACAATCGCAAGTGTTTCATTTTCATACATTGTAAAGTGGTTTCCATCAACTGCTTTTGAATCACCTTTTTTTGTATGGAAGTATACACGAAGGTCTTCCACTTTAATAACTTTTTTATTTACAGACATTGTGTATCCTCCTTACTACTGTAATTCTTTAGGGTCGAATGCATCACGTAAACCTTCACCAATTAAGTTGATAGAGATTACAGTTAATAAACACATTAAACCTGCAGGGATCCATTCCCAAGGATAGTTTTGGAACACGTAAGAGTCACGTGCCAAGTTCATTAAGTTACCCCAAGAAGGAGTAGGTGCAGTCACACCCATACCTAAGAATGATAAACCAGCCTCAGTCAAGATAGCACTAGCCATTTGAAGTGTAGCATTTACGATTACCAAAGAAATAACGTTTGGAAGTAAGTGTTTAAAGATTTTTGAGAAATCTGAAATACCTAAAGCTTCACAAGCTTGCATAAATTCTTGTTCACGTAAAGTTAAAATTTGTCCACGAACTAAACGAGCAAGTCCTGGCCATGATAATAAACCAATCAATAATGATACAGTATACATTTTTTGACTTTGTGGAACCCACAACATTGTTGCGGCAACCGCAATGATCATTGGTGTAAATGGTAATGAATAAACGATTTCAGCAAAACGCATTAATAAGTTATCCAATTTTCCACCATAATATCCAGAAATACCGCCAATTGTACATCCTAAAATTACAGTGATAACGGCAGCAATAACACCAACCATAATAGAGATACGTCCACCTAAGAATAAACGGAATAAGCAGTCACGACCTTGTTTATCTGTTCCTAATAAATGTTCTCCTCCTGGAGCTAAGTTAGGATTTGATAAATCATAGTCATTTACGCTATATCCAAGCATTGGTGGTATAACAATAACAGCAATAACAATTAAAATAAAAATAATCAAACCTGCCATGGCAACACGGTTTTGTCTAAACTTACGCCATGCAATGGTCCAAGGACCTATAGATTCAATTTTTTCACCAGATTCTAATACTACAGCATCTTTTTTAGCCATCTATAGTTCCCTCCTATTCATCAACCTTGATACGTGGGTCAACTAATGTATAACAAATGTCAGACAATAAGTTACCTAACAACATCAATAAGGCACTAAACATCAAACAAGCCATAACTAAAGAGTTATCACGTTGGTTGATCGCATCAATTAATACTTTACCAATTCCTGGCCAGATAAATACAGATTCCAAAATTACGGCTCCTGAGAATAATGATGGAATGTATAATCCTAGTAATGTTACTAAAGGAATTTGAGCATTTTTAAATGCATGTTTGTAGATAACAGTCTTTTCTTTAAGACCCTTTGAACGTGCTGTACGAACATAATCCATGTTGATGACTTCAACCATAGAGTTACGTACATAACGTGAGAATGACGCAAATGAACTAAACGCCAATACGATTACAGGTAAAATTGAGTGTAATGCGATATCTCCAATTTCTTGGAAAATACTTGAGTAACCAAAGCTTGAAAGCATTGTGTCACGCATTCCATTGATTGGCATACCTGGGATGTTCAAACCAATGAAGAAAATTAATACTAAGGCAAAGAAGAATGTTGGAACACTTATTCCTAACAATGAAAATACTGTCCAGAAGTTATCAAACACTGAACCTTTCTTTACGGCTTGCTTTATTCCAACTGGAATCGCAAAAATTAAAGCCACTATTAAAGAAACAACATTCAAATAGAATGTATTCCATACATAGTCACCAATAATAGTTCCAACTGGTTTTTTAAGAGTAATACTTGATCCTAAATCTCCTGTACACATACGTCCAACCCAACGTACATATTGTTCAGGTAACGATTTATCCAATCCTAACAACTCACGAACGTGATCACGTTGTTCTTGTGTAACCTTTGAACCGGCTCCAAAATAAGCTGTTACCTCATCACCTGGCATCGCCTTTACAGTACCGAAAATAACGATTGAAATGATGAAAAGGACAGGAATCATCGCTAAAATTCTTTTAAATACATACTTTAGCATAGTTATCGATCCTTTCTATCCACTAAATGCATATAAGAGCAAGTCAATACGGCTTGCCCTTAATTTTATAAACAATCCACGAATTTTTCATGCAGACTATTTAACGTTGCCACGTTTCTGTTAATGAACATTTGTCCTTTAACATCAACTATTTTAACACACCTTTGTGCAAATTTTAAATTATTTTACAGTAATTGTATCCATTGATTGAGACCAGTTACGTAATGTTCCTGTTCCAGTCAAGTCAACTTTCTTATTGTAAAGGTTGAATTGCATACCTGAGTAAACTGGCATGTAACCTGCATCATCAGCAGCCATCTTCATAGCTTCAACATATTCTGCTTTTGATTTTTCTGCATTTGACTCAGCACGAGCTTTTGTCAATTGGTCAACCAATGCTTGATCATTGATACGAGAATAGTTATTTACAGCCATGTTATTTGGATTATTAGTATATGAATCATTAGCTCCAGCATCTTGGTTATCTGTAAAGCTAGTAGCTAAGAAACACATATTCCATTCGCTATCGTGGCTTTCATCTTGAATGTTGCTTAATAATGTAGAGAAGTCAACTGTAGTTTGTTTTAAGTCAACACCTAAATCGCTCCAAGTTTTCTTAACCATAGGAATTAAAGTTTCAAGTACTGAGTTACCTTCTGACAATAAGAATTTGATTTCTAATTTTTGTCCATCTTTTTCACGGATTCCATCAGCACCACGAACCCAACCAGCTTCATCTAATACTTGGTTCGCTTTATCCATATCAAATGCATATGTATTTAATCCATCGATTGTTTCTTCATTACGAACAACGGCACCACAGTTTACTGATGCTGGACTCCAGTATGCAGCTGGTACATATCCACCTTTAACTTTCTTAACTTCGTCACTTGCTTTTTTATCCCATCCGAAGTAAGAATCACAGAATCCTTGACGATCTGTCGCATACATCAATGCTTGACGTACAGCTTTGTCAGCTGTAGCTCCATTGTTAGCGTTCATAGCTACGAAACCAACAGCACTACGAGAGTAGTAGTTGAATGCCATGTTTTTATCTTGACTTGCTTCACTTACTTTATTTGTTTCAATTACATCTGGAATTAAATCAACTGTTCCTTTTTTCAATTCAGAAACTTCTGTAGTTACATCTGTTTTCTTGATAACAATACGATCTACTTGGTATTGTCCCTTTTCAGGTTTGAATTCTTCATTACGAACAAATGAAGCTCCACTTGCTTTATCATAGCTCTTTATTTGGTAAGCACCAGAACCACATGATTCTTCTTGGTTCTTTTCAACAACTTTTACTTTACCTTGTTTGTATTTTGAGTAGTGATCTGCACTAGTGATTCCCATTCCACCAAATTTTGTGATTGCATCGATTTGAGGTGATACCAAGTGGAATACTACTGTGTAATCATCTGGAGTTTCAATACCAGTTAATTCTTTAGCAGCTCCGCTATTATATTCTTTATATCCTACTAGGTTTTCCAATCCACCACCATTAGGACCAGCATAGCTTGGATCAGCTAATGTTGCGAATGTAAATTTAACGTCTTTTGAAGTTACTTCAGTTCCATCACTGAATTTGTGTCCTTTTTCCAATTTGTAAGTTAATGTTAAACCATCTGCACTTACTTCTGGTAATTCTTTAGCCAATTCTGGTTCCAATTCGTTATCCGCATTGTACTTTAACATTGATTCGTAGCATAAGTTTACTACATATTGATCATAAGCACTTGATGCATATTGAGGCGTAAACTGTCCAGTTAAACTTTGGTTTACAGATACTGTTAATGTTTTTGCGTTACTGCTAGATCCGCCTGAACATGCTACTAAAGTAGAAGCCATTGCTACAGATGCTAAACCAGCAACAATTCTTTGTTTATTCATTTCTCTTTCCTCCTATAGTCTGCTCACTATGTGTGAAGAAATTATACTATGTTAGAAACACGTTTTCAAGGGTTTAAGAAAGAAATTTACATACAAATTTACATTTATGTATATTTTTCATGAACAAAACACAGCATTTTGTCTTTATATCAAGCATTTTCATTGTATTCGCTTTCATTTAGCTTTTCGTATTTCATTCACAAACATTTGTCTATATACACTAGATTTTTATGTAAATCATGAAAATTAAGTTCAATTTTAAATCCAATCCTCATTTATTCATATCTCTCTTTTAAAAATAATAATAAACAAAAAGAAACCATTCTAGATGCCTACACTAGAATGGTTTTCTTAATTTATGATAGAATAGGCAAGAAAGAAGTGAATTTATGAATAAAGCATTATCTCATTTACATACGATCAACAAGCACAAGTTAAAAGTTACTTGGCTTTGTTTTCGTTGTCACCTATATAAACAAGGTTTACTCCATGATTTAAGCAAATACTCTTATATTGAATTAAAGACAGGTTTTCATTATTATCAAGGATTCCGCTCTCCTATAGATGCCGAGAAAGAAGAAAAAGGCTATTCATTAGGTTGGTTACATCATAAAGGAAGAAACAAACATCATTGGGAATATTGGCTTGATTTTGGAGTAGATGGCATTTATGCATGTAAGATGCCTACAAACTATGTCATTGAAATGTTTTGTGATCGAGTCGCTGCAAGTATGATCTATCAAAAAGAAAAGTACACTGACTCTAGTGCACTTGAATATTATGAAAATGGACGAGGTAAAATTCTGATTCATCCTGAAACAGACGCCCTCATCCATCATTTATTAAAATATTTATCTGAGCATGGTTTAGATCAAACCATTCACTATATCATCACTGAAATTAAAGAATAATTATTCTACAGTTACACTTTTCGCAAGGTTACGAGGTTTATCTACATCGCAACCTTTTTCTTTTGCGACATAGTAAGCTAATTCCTGCAATAAAACTGTTGCCGGAATACAACTTAGTAATGGATCTACATCTGGAATGCGAATCACATACTCAAAGCCTTCCGTATTTTGGCTTTGTGAAGCAATCAAAATGACCTTGGCTCCTCGAGCAACCGTTTCCAAAATATTCGAAATTGTCTTCTGTGCAACACTAGGCTGCGTAGCTAGCGCAATCACAACTGTATCTTTTTCTATCAATGCGATTGGACCATGTTTCAATTCACCAGCCATATATGCATCGGCATGCACATACGAAACTTCTTTTAGTTTTAACGCACCTTCTAAAACACTTAAATAATCCAGTTGTCTACCAATAAAGTAGGCATCTTTTTGATTCGTTAACAGTTTAGCAAATTCAGCCATTTTTTCTTCTTGTGCAAGCATTTGTTCAACTACATCTGGCATTTGTTTCAACTGATTGATCATATGATTTTTACATGCCACACCCTTATTAAATAAAGACGCTAACTTTAAACATAGACATGCCAACAACACAAGTTGTGTTGTATAAGCTTTTGTACTTGCGACCGCAATTTCTGGTCCAGCACAAGTATATAAAACGTAATCAGATAATCGAGCTAAACTAGAACCTAACACATTTGTCACAGATAGTGTTTGGGCTTTGTTTTCTTTCGAAAGTTTTAATGCTGCCAAAGTATCGGCCGTTTCTCCAGATTGTGAAACAAAGATGCATAAAGTGTTTTCATCAATTCGATAATTTCCATATCTAAACTCACTTGCACTAATGCAGTAAATTGGTAAATCAATCCATGTGCGCAATAAGTATTGAGCATACAAACTTGCATGGTAAGCTGTTCCGCATGCGACAAAATAAATTTGATTGATTTTTGAAACATCTAAACCAGATAATTCTGGCATAGCCAAATTATTTTCAATATGAGCTCTCAATGTTTCTTTGATCACATACGGTTGTTCATGCATTTCCTTCTGCATAAAAGTATCATATCCACCTTTTTGAGCTGCACAAGCATCATATGAGATATGCATCCAAGTTATTGAAACGGGATCCCCAAAGAAATCATAGACTTCAATACTTCCGGGTCTTAATACGGCCATCTGTCCATCTTCTAAAGCACAAATATCTTTTGTGTAATCTAACACAGCTGGAATATCACTTGCACAAAATGCAGATGTATCTGTTTTTCCTAAAATCATTGGACTTTCTTTTTTTGCGACAAAAACGCAGTCAGGATAATCTGTACAAACTACACATAGCGCAAAACTACCTTGAAGGTATTGCACACATTTTTTTAAAGCGTACATCATATCGCCTTGATAATAGTAATCCAACATATGAACGATAACTTCACTATCCGTCTGTGACTGGAATGTATATCCTTGTTCTAATAAACATTCCTTGATTGATGCATAGTTTTCAATGATTCCATTGTGCACGATTGAAATTGTTTCACTCTCATTTGTATGAGGATGTGAATTCATATTACTTGGAACACCATGTGTTGCCCAACGTGTATGTCCAATTCCTGTATGTTCAGGATGTTCTTTTTCATTCAATAATTCCTTTAAATTTGTTAGACGCCCCTTCGCCTTATACGTTTCTAGATGGTGATTCGAAACGAGAGTCACTCCTGCAGAGTCGTATCCTCGATATTCGAGTTTTTCTAAACCCTGCAATAAAAATGGTAAAGCACTCTCTTTACCTGCGTACGCTGTGATTCCACACATTATAAAAAATCCTCCTATAAATTATTATCATGGAGGATACCAAATGGCTTTGTTCAATGTTCACACATTGGTTTTGTCCATCGTTAAAGGTTGTATCAACCTCCAGACTACCCGCCGAATCTTTCGATAAGTCTGGTCCTCGTCAACTAAATACTTAGTCCTGGCGCTATTTTTTTACTACATCTCCATGAATAATGAATATTATACAAAAAACAGAACATTTGTCAAAAAAAGAAGACTTATTCTTCTTCAACTAGGTTCAATAATTCTAGTATTCGATTTAAGTCTTCTTTATTTTCATAATGAATAGAAATGGCATTTTTACTGATAGATACCGATGTTTGGAAGAATTCCTGAAGCTTTTCTTTAGCTGCCTTCACATAAATATCTTCTTTTGGCTTTTCTATCGTTTTTTTATTGTTTGTATCTTTTACAATTTGTTCTACTTTACGAACAGACAAACCTTGATCAATAGCCTGTTTAGCGACTTTACGCATACTTGCCTCTGTCTTAAGACCAAGTAAAGCTCGTACATGCCCCATACTTAATTGTTTACTCACAACGTATTCCTGGACATCTTCTGGAAGTTTTAACAATCGCAATAAGTTTGTGATATGTTCACGTGATTTTCCGACACGATGAGCTAACTGTTCTTGTGTATATCCTAATCGTTGAATTAATTTTTCATACGCTTTTGCTTCTTCTATTACATTTAGATCTTCACGCTGAATATTCTCCAACAAAGCAATTTCCATCATTTCCTGATCATCAAAATCAACAATGATAGCTGGAATATCTTTTAATCCAGCAAGTTTTGAAGCTCTTAATCTTCTTTCACCGGCAATCAAATCATATCCTTGAATGCTTTTTTTAACTAGAATCGGCGTAAACACACCATGTTGCTTAATTGATGAACTTAATTCTTTTAAAGCTTCATCATTAAATACTTTACGAGGCTGATATGGATTTGGACGAATCTCATCCACAGGAATTTTTGACTGTTCCTGTCTTTCAACTTCCATATCTCCATTTTGAATATCATCTAATACTTTAGAAACATCTTGCCCAAAAATACTGGACAATCCTTTTCCTAAACGAGCATTATTTTTGTTATCCATAGCTATGCCTCCTTTGAATTACGTTTTAGTACTTCTTCAGTTAAACCAGCATATGCCTTGGCTCCTGTACTTTTTGGATCATATTCAAAAATAGACATGCCGCGGCTAGGTGCTTCCGATAATTTTACATTTCTCGGAATAGAATTTTGATATACAAGCTTGCCAAAAGTTTGACGCACATCCTGCGAAACTTCTACACTTAATCTTGTACGAATATCAAACATTGTTAATAAAATACCTTCAATTTTTAAATTTCGGTTACTTGTTCTTTGGACAAGACGAATTGTGATCAACAACTGCGTAACTCCTTCCAATGCATAATATTCACACTGTACTGGAATCAAAATACTGTCAGCTGCTGTCAATGCATTGGTATTCAATAGTCCAAGTGATGGTGGACAATCAATAATAATGTAATCATATTGATCTCGAATAGGTGCAATGGCTTTTTTTAATAATTCTTCTTTGCCGGCTTCCATTTTGTCCATATCTAAATCAGCTCCAGCTAAATTAATGTTGGCTGGAACAATATCAATTCTTGGATTCATTTTAGGTACGATGGCCTGCTGAATAGGAACTCCCTCCATTAATACAGAGTGAATCGTTGCTTGTGAATTATTTTGACTCGCATTTAATCCTTGCGTGGCATTTCCCTGCGAATCGAAATCAATCAACAATACTTTTTTTCCTACATGTGCAAGTCCGCTTGCTAAATTTATAGATGTCGTAGTTTTACCTACTCCACCTTTTTGATTCGAAATTGCAATAACTTTTCCCATACTCAACCCTCCAAAGGTTTTTTCTTGATTTGCCCATACGCTCTAGGATATTTATTGGGCGTATGTTTTACCTTTTTAAAATATAAATTAATGCGTGTTGCATCCTCTTCAATCATAAATTTTTCTTCATCAATCAATTCAACACCTAATGTATCAATTGCCTTTTGCGCATTGATCAACTCTTCGTGACCATTCTTACCTTTTAAAGCCACCATAGTATGATCCATCTTCACAAAAGGAACACAAAGTTCTAATAAAATAGATAGTTTAGCAACCGCACGCGCACTGACCACGTCGAAACATTCACGTTTTTCTTTTGCCAAATCTTCAGCTCGAACATTTAGTATATCGAGATTATCCAAGTTCAATTGAGTTTTCACTTCATTTAAAAAACGACAACGCTTTTGTAATGGCTCCACCAAAGTCATATGAACATGTGGAAATGCAATTTTTACAGGGATACCTGGAAATCCTGCGCCTGAGCCAATATCACACATTGTTTCAAATTTAATATTTGAAAACGGCATGATTGAATCATAAAAATGTTTCTCCCATACTTCTTCTTCCTGTGTGATTGCCGTTAAGTTCATCTTCTCATTCCATTCAACAAGAAGCTGCATATATTTTTCAAATTGATTCATTTGTTCTTCATTTAATTGGATTCCGGCTTCTAAACAAGCCTTCTGAAATTCTACTTTAGTCATGAAAACCCTCCACGCTATCCATTATAACATATAATCGTTTCCGTCGTGTTTTTACTATACTCAATAATTTGACACTATGTATGTCGGTTTATTTACTTTATTCATTTATGATACAATTTTAATGAGGAGGTCACTTATGAAAAATTTAAAGAAAGTTTTATTTGTTGTTGTCTTTATCTTAATTGCCTTTGTAGGCGGTATGTTCTTTGCGAATAAACAAACGGAACCTGAAATCACATCGACATTAATTCAAAATCGAATTGAACAGGCAAGTGATTTGGTAACCACAAAATATCATTATGCGAAAGTAGGAAAATTTGAAAATTCTTTAAGTCTGAATGGCTGGTCTATTCCTTTGACAAACAAATACTTCATACTAACATTTGAAGGGGAAATTCAATTGGGTACAGATTTATCTAAGGCAAATGTAGAGATCAACGATTCTACTATTCATGTGACAGTTAATAAGCCAACTGTTCTTTCAAATTCAATCGATGAATCAAGTATTGAAGTCTATGATGAAACAAAAAATATTTTTAATCCAATCAGTGTGAGTGACTATAAAGCTTTTGCGGTAGAGCAAAAAGATAAGGCTTTATCTGAAGCCAAGAAAAAGGGATTAATGAAAACGGCTCAAAAGAACACAGAAAAAAGTATTAAAGAGATCATTTCCATTATCCCAGATACAGATGATTATACGATTGAAGTCACATTCAAGGAGTAATTATGGCAAATTTGAAATTAGTTGATGCTTTTACGGATTTTGTAGAAGAAAGTACTCTTCCCTATCGTCAAATGATGACCTATTATAATTGCGCGTTAATGGAAGTGGAAACTAAATTTAAAGTTCTTAACGAACAATTCTCCCTATTCTATGATCGCAATCCCATTGAATCGATTCATACGCGTATTAAATCGCAATCCAGCATTCTTAAAAAGCTTCAAAAAAAGAATCTTGCTTTAACCATCCCAAACATTGAAAACAACCTATTTGATATTGCCGGTGTTCGAGTTATTTGCTCTTTTACAGAAGATATTTATTCTTTGGCCAACTCTTTTCTTAGCCAAGATGATGTGCGCTTGATTGAAAAAAAAGATTATATTCAAAATCCTAAAGAAAATGGATATCGTAGTCTTCACCTAATTGTAGAAATCCCTATCTTTTTATCAGATGAGAAAAAATGGGTTAAGGTAGAAGTACAATTTAGAACCATTGCGATGGATTTCTGGGCAAGTCTAGAACACAAGATTCGCTATAAGAAGAACTTATCAAAAGAACGCTTAGATGAAATTGATAAAGAATTACTAGAGTGTGCCAAGATTTGTAAGACACTTGATGAGAAAATGGAAGAAATAAAGACGGGAAATTGATTTCCCGTCTAATTTTTTTCGTATGCTTCTTCAAAAGAAACTTTTGCGTCTTGTGAATTTTCTTTCATGAATTTACGATTCTTATAGAATCCTATTGTCAACAATGGGACGATGATGATGGCGATACCTAGATATCCACAATATCCATAGCCATACTTAACAACGTTTGTTAGTCCTACAAATGAGATTCCCATAGAAACTACCATGATGAATGCAGAAACTAAAGCTCTACGTACAGGTACATTTTCAACTTTTTGAAGGAATTTCACATTTTCAAAGCGATTCACAAATCCAAAGATGACACAAACTGCACTTGAGATCAAACACAAGAATAATACCAATCCATATAGTGCTACAAGCCAATTTGCTCCAAATGATTTTAATGTTGTTAACGTTGGTAAAGTTGTTCCGTTTGGCTGAGTCAAATAATAGTGTTGCCAACAAAGTAACATTAATACGGCAAGACCTAATCCTAACATATTTAATGTGAATGTTAATGCCATTGAACGATCACAATCTTGTTTTGTTTTTAAAACACTTGTTCCACAAACTAAGATAGCTGGTACTGTAACCCATTGGAAAGCTGAATAGGTAACACCGTTCCAAACTGCTTTTGGAAGTTGATTCCATCCATGTACTGAAAAATCAACACGCATAACATCTAATAAATTGTGTCCATTTAATAAACCTACTGTATAAATAGAAACAGCTAGAACTAAGATTACTACACCCATATATGTACTTGCTCTACGAATCAAATCTACGCCAAAAATTGTTAAGAATAATACAACAAGGCCAATCACAAATGTTCCTAGATAATAATTCAATCCAAAGTATTGTGTTAATGCACTGGCTGCACCAGAGATACATGATGCAACAACCATTAAAACCATGATATTAAAGAATAATTCAAATAATAATTCTAATTTATCAAATGGATGATATAAACATTCAAATAGTTCTTTATACGTTTTTAATCCTCTTGAATTCATCATAATCTGACCTTCACGAATTGTCATAGATAAAAGTAACATCGCAACGGCAACCCCAACAATAGCTGGCCACCCTAAACTAACAAACCATGTGTTTTCCTGATTTCCTGTCGCAAATCCTCCGCCTGCGTGTGCTGCAAACGCGGTTGTGGCCACTGAAAATGCAGCCATCCATGATCGATTCAATTTTGTGTTCTCTTTCTTTTTCATTCTCAAATTCTCCCTTTCTGCAACAAAAAAAACTTCCGTCTCTTGTTGCCTAATTAACAACTTCAGAGACGAAAGGTAATAATAATCTTATTCTTCCGCGGTACCACTCTAATTCATTCTAATGAATGCCCTCATCGATGCTATCACATCTAGTCTTTATATCGTAAGACATACGTCTATAACTACATTATCGCTATAGCCACTCCATGGTGATTTTCATTCTCTAGCTTTACGATATTTTCCACCAAACAATATCTCTCTAGGCTAAAACGTAGTGAATTACTCTTCCATATCAATGCGTTGACTGTATAATACTATAATTTACATTTATTTTCAAGCGGAAAATGTAATTTTTTTTCATCATTAATGTAAAAAAAGAAGAGGACCTATACCTCTTCCATAATCTGATTAATTGTATCAATAACTCGACTTGTATTTTTTCCATCCGTATATACCATGTACTTTATTTGGAAATAAGACAATTTATCATAATCATAATTTTTAAATTCTAACGCCTTGACGAGTTGATCTTCATCTGTACATACTGGTCCTGGAAAATCATCAAAATCAATGTTCAATCCAATATTATGTTTATATTCTTTTACATCAGGAATGTAACTAATCATTGGTTTATTTAATAAAGAGTAATCAAATATTACGCTTGAATAATCCGAAATCAAACAATCACTCACTTGCATCAATGTATACAAGTCTTCCTTATTCATGTTCACTCCACCATTACATTGAATATCTCCAAGTAATGGATGAAATTTATATAGAACCACGTAATCTTTTACTTTTGTGAAATCAAAAGACTGAATTTTAAAACCATCGATAATGTTACCCCTAAAAGTAGGTGCATACAAACATAATTTCTTATCTTTTAATTCTGGATATTTCAAAAAGAACTCATCTCTTTCATTTCTATTTAATAAAGTATCAATTCTTGGCATTCCAGTCACTAACACTTGATTTGTATTTACCCCAAAAGCTTGTGAATATGGTTCCTTCCAATATTCAGCATTACATAGAACATAATCGTAATTACGTACAGGATATTGTCTTTTGATTTGATTACCAAATTTTTTCACAGCTCCACACGCGTGCCAAACTTGTAGCACTTTGACATTGGTTGGTTTCATATGACTAATCACATAGTTATTGTCATTTAAAATCACAAGACTTGATTTTTTTATTTCAACTAACTGTTTTAAACAATTCAAGAAATATTTAAAATCACCCCATAGATTTTTTTCAAACTTTAATAATATATAATGAATATCATACTTATTCTCGTGACGTAATTGTTTATCAATGAGTTTAAAATCACCTGACAATTCACTTTGTGTTAAACTAATAAAAGTAATTCGATTCTTTTTAGGATGCACATAAAATGTTAAAACGTCCACGACCCATAAGGCAACATTTAAGATTATTTTGCTTAATCCCATTTTATTGCACCGCCTTATATAAGATATCTACTACTCTTTTAGAAGCATTTCCATCTTCATGATTATTAAAATAAAGATTAAAATCATTCAATTTAGAATAGTCATAAACTTCATTTTTAATATCCATCAACAATGTTTCTTCATCCATATAGATTTTGCCTGGAATGTCCTTATGAATATCTAAATAGAATCCTCTTAAGTCTGTCGCATATTCTTTTAAATCATACATATAGAAATAGATGGGTCTTTTCAATATCGCATAATCAAAGAAGACGCTTGAATAATCCGTAATCAATACATCACTAATCACATACAATTCATTGATTTCTGCTTGAGCAGGAATGGAATACAAAAATCCATCTAATTCTGGATCATCTTTGAAGGTATTAATGATTAGATAGTGTGGCTTAAATACAACAATTGTATCTTCACCTAAAATTTCTTTCCATTTTCTAAAGTTTGCCTTCAATTCAAAAGTATATCCTGCAGAAACATAAGAATTATCTCTCCATGTTGGTGCATACAATACAATTTTTTTATCTATAGGCAAATGATACTTATTCTTGATCGCATCACATTCTTCTTTTGTCGCATTCGAAATAAAATCATTTCTAGGATATCCTGTTTCAATCAATCTTTCTCTATTGATTTTAAAAGATGTTTGAAAAACTTTCGTACAGAAGGCATTTGGACTGATCATATAATTGTATCTTGCGACATCTACATCATAGGAATGGCACATCTGTTCATAACTGACACCTGAACGATAAAATGTAGTATCTTCACTCACATCAATATCATGAGCTAATCGCTTTAATGGTGTTCCATGCCATGTTTGTAGGTAAACCTGATTTTCCTTTTTAAAGATATATGTAGGTAATTTGCAGTTCACTACCCATAATTTTGCCTTCGATAAATAATAGAAATAAGGAATGCTGAAATATTCCTTTATTTCAGCCCCCTCAATATGCGATTTTTTTTCTTTATGATTCTTTATAAACCAAATAAAACGATATCCATCAAATCTTGGATCTTGTCTCATCTGTTCATAAATAGCTTTAGGATTATCCGAATAGCCACGACCATGGAACGATATAAATATGGCAAGCTTATCATCTACTTTAAATAAACGATAGGTTAATTTATATGCCAAGCGAATGCACTTTCCTGCAAACTTTTTAAATGGTCTTAAAAGCTTTATCAACATGGCTATCCTCTCCTTTTTTACTTAAATACTTCTTCTGCAATATGCTTTGACGCATTTCCATCGTCGTAGCAACAGAAACGTTTGTAGAATTCTTCGTAACGTTCTTTATATTCTTCATTTATTTGATCAATATTCAAAATCGCATCTACGACTTCTTCACTCGTATACAATAGTGGACCAGGAACTTCTGTATTCATATCAATATAGAATCCACGTAACTGATTCTTATACTTTTCAATATCATATGTATAGAAAAGTACTGGTCGTTTCAAGTTCGCAAAGTCAAAGAATACACTTGAGTAATCCGTGATACAAATATCACTGATCAAATAGATTTCACTGATATCATCATATTTACTTAAATTGTACACAAAGCCTTCAAGACCTGTTGTATCAATGTTATCTGCGATATAGTGGTGTGTTCTTAATAAAACAACATATTCATCCGATAATTTTTCCATCATCAACTTCAAATCTAAAGCCAACGTAAATTTGTACTCCCCTTTTCCATAGTGCTCATCATCACGCCATGTCGGAGCATATAAAATTGTTTTCTTATCTTCTGGAATACCTAGTTTCTTTCTTAGGTCTTTGGCAATTTCATCTTTGTTTGGCCAATATAAAATATCATTTCTTGGATATCCATATTCAAGCATCTTGCCTTCATACATAAAACAGCTCCTAAATGTTTTCGTACTAAAAGGATTGGCACTCACCAAATAATCCCATTCTTGTCTTTGACGATAGAACTGCTGTTTATATTTTGGTGATGCAGAAGTTACTTCTTCTTGATCAAATACAAGACGTTTCAATGGTGTGCCATGCCAAGTTTCAACAAATACTTGTCCTTCTCTTTTGCGATACCACAATGGTTGTCTTACATTAAATACAAAATATTTACTTACAGCTAAATAATAAGCATATTTGAATGAAAAACGTTTTACGACTTCCGCTCCATACGGAACTTCATGACCATCATTCAATGCCCATACACATTTGTATTTTCCTGGATAATTTTTGGCAATGTATTCATAAATATATTTTGGGCTGTCCGAATAGTTTTTAGCCATAAATGTCTCAAACAGAATCACATTATCTTGGATTGGTTTTTTTGAATAAATGTGATAATAAGCTAATTTAAATAATACATTCTTATTTTTGAAGACTCTAAAGAATTTTTTAATTCCTAATTTTCTTCGAACGCAGCTTTGTACTCCCTTTAAATCACGATTCTGTAAACAAGCCACCATCTTTTTCGAATTACGCTTATATCGATTCATCACTTCTGGACGAATGCCATCGATTGTTTTAGCAATTCTTTCAAAATAGTCTGTACGCCATAGATCATCTTGGCTACGACGGATTCGTTTAGACATTTTAGATACAAAGTAAGATACAATTTTACGATCTAAACAAAAACGCACAACACCCTCTTCTTTTAAAAGCGTACGTGTATATTCAATCGCATCACATCTTTCATTAAAACGATTGTCATTTTCTTCCTGACTCAAAGCAGGTTCATTGATTGGGTCATTGTGTTTACGTTTTACATAAATCGCATCTTCCACTCTTAAAAATGTATTTAACTTTTCTAATAGTGGACACATAAATGTCATATCACTGTAATATCTGAAGTTCTCATTAAATTTAAAATTATTTCGAACGACAAAATCACGATTATACAAATTGCCTAATACAGTAAAAGTTCGGATACCTCTACGATTGTCCATTGTATAGAAAATAGCCTGAGCTTGCTGCTCATCTTTTTCATAGGATGCGAATGAAACAAAATCAGAAAGCTTATTTAAGCGACGCTGTTCTCTTTCTTCTTGATCTTCTTCATCTACTTCCTTATTTTCTACTTTATGAAGATAGTTGGCCTTGTTGTTCCAAGTGTGATTCAATACACCATTAACCATATCTACATCATGATCCATAGCTTTGATCATATTTTGTAGAGTATCTTCTAAAACATAGTCATCGCTATCTAAAAAGTAAAGGTAGGCACCTTTAGCTTGTTGAATTCCAACATTTCGACATGCAGCTACACCTGTTACACCTTCTGGCAATGTATAAATGCGCATATCAAAAATAGAATTATATTCTTCTAATAAATCGTCAATATCTTCAGTTGGATGATCTAATACGACAATCAATTCAAAATCTTTAAATGTACTTTGTGCTAAGTTTTGTAGACATTCTTTAAAGTAATGTTTGTACTTAAAAAAAGGAAGGATAATACTGATAGTACGCATATTAACCCTTCAATTCCTCTTTCAGCTGTGTTGTACTGATACCCTCAGTTCTTGGCAAATAAACAACTTCACAATAATCCTTTAAGAAATCAAATTTTCCTTTCCAATCATCACCCATGACGAATACATCTACATTATATTTTTTAACATCTTCGATTTTTTGTTCCCAGCTTGTTTCTGGGATTACCTTATCGACATATTTAATAGCTTCTACAATCTTCATACGATCTGTATCTTTGATCTTACAAACTTTATTTTTACCCAAATTAAACTCATCACTACTTACCGCTACAATTAAATAATCCCCTAATTCTTTTGCACGGCGTAATAAATTTAAATGGCCTACATGAAATAAATCAAAAGTTCCATATGTTATTACTGTTTTCATGAGTTATAAACCTCCCTATATAAACACTGTAATTGTAAACTATTTTTGATAAATTGAAAAGGAGTCACTAAAACTCCTTTATTAACCAAATAATTTTGCGATGCCCTTCTTTTCTTTTTTAGGTAATAATCGCTTCTCAAATTTTTCATCCAAGAATTTTTTCTTTTCTTTTTTACTCATAGCCTCTAACTTATCCACATAAACCGAATAATCATCACAAACCTTGTCAATATCTCCCATTTCAACAAGTTGCCCACCTTCGATCCACATTCCTGTTTTACAGAATTCACGAACCTGACTTAACGAGTGAGAAATAAAGAAGATTGTTTTTCCTTCTTCATCTCTTAATTTCATCATTCGTTTCATACATTTCTTTGCAAAACCTTTATCACCAACACTCAATGCTTCATCGACAATAAAGATATCTGGATTTAATGCGAGTGAAATAGAGAAGCCTAAACGTGATTTCATACCTGATGAATATTTTTTAACTGGTTGATATAAGAAATCACCTAATTCTGCAAAATCAATGACATCATTCGTGATTTCCTGGATACGTTTCTTTCTTAATCCCATCAAAGCTCCTTTAACGTTGATGTTTTCAAGTCCTGTTAATTGTTGGTTCAATCCTGTGTTAATAGCAATCAATGCTTGTTCTCCATTAATTTTCATCGTACCACTATTGATTTCAGAAATTCCTGACAACAACAAAGATAAAGTTGATTTACCAGAACCATTGGTTCCCAAAATTCCAACAACATCACCTTTTTTCACTTTGAAAGATACATCTTTTAAGGCATAGAACTCTTTTTTATCTGTTTTATATTGATTGTTTTTATTTCTTAAAGTATAGATTTTTGAAATATTTTCGACTTCAACAGCATATTCTTCTTTAGACATAAAAGCCTCCTTAAATCATATCAATGAATTTCTTTTTGAAGGTATACATCAAAAAGCATCCTAGCGCAAAAATCGCAAAAACTAAACACCAGAAATAAAGTGTAATTGCAGGATGATCAAAAACATTTCTTCCATAGAATACAGCATCTCTATATCCTTGAATAATATAATAAACTGGATTTACCTTTACAAGCTTATTTAGAATACTCGCAAATGGAACATCTGGTTTAAAATGACAATCCCATAAGATTGGAGAAAAATACATCAACATACGCATGATTGAAGAAATAAATTTCTTTACATCACGCCACAACATAGTAAGCACAGATAATACAAGTGAAATTGCTTCTCCAAGCATAAATGCACAGAACATATAATAGATGATCCATAACCAATTTAGATTTGGATACCACCCACTTAAAATTAAAGTGACAAATGTGATAATCAACATCACAAAGTGATTAAACAATTCTTTTAAACAAACGGTTGCCGGTAAAACAGATACAGGAAACTTCATTCTTGTGATGACATTTGTTTTTGAGAATACCGCAGAACACCCATCTACAATGCATGGACGGATATACCACCATACACTAAATGCCACAACAAGCCATGGTAAATATTCTACAGTGATGCCTCTGTATGTCTGAGCTTTTCTTCCCCAGGCAATACCAAACACTAGCCAATATGTGAAAACTTGGATAGCGGGAGAGGCAAAGTTCCAAAAAATACCAAATTTTGAATCTCGCATATCTGACAACAATTCATATTTTGCAATACAGAAAATACGATAAACATTTGAAAAATTCTCTTTTATAACATATGAAATGCTTTTAAACATATAAAAATTCTCCTTAACAACTTCTAGTTTATCAAATTTTTCATAGAAAAAAATCTGCATGACGCAGATTTTCTTGCATTCCTTCTCCTTTCCACTTTAATTCTAACAATTCAAAGTGAATTTATTGTGAAAAGAGCGCTTTTTATTCGTTTTCTTCTTCGTCCATTTCTTTTTCTACTTCATCTAATTCATCTTCAATCAATTCTGAATCTTCTTCATCCTCATCATCTTCATCGATTGCGATAGAATCTGTATCCATAACACTTTCTGAATACGTGTGACGTGAACGCAAATCCCAAGTATTTTGTGACATGTTCAAGAAACGTCCGTCTAAAGATAAATCTGTATAAAATTGAGCAATATTATCTTCAAACTGCGTTTGATTAAATCCCATTTCCTGACTTACATCTTTCCAAAGATCAACAAATGGCATAGATCCATTATTATTTGTCAATACTTGATATGCAACTTCAATCATAGACTTTTTCATAATTCAATAAAACTCCTCTTAATACTTACATTGATTCAACGGCTTCAACACCAATACATTCTAATGCGTTGGCCAAAACAATTTGTGTTGCCTTTACTAAAGCTAGACGTTGTGCGCTTAGTTCTAAATTATCACGATCTACAACTTTACATGCGTTATAGAAACTGTGGAACTTACTAGCTAAATTTTGAATATAGTGACACATTTTGTGAACTTGACGAGATTGAGCAGTTTCAACGATTACTTTATTGAATTCTTGTAAAGACTTCATTAATTCAATTTCTTTTTCGTTTGTCAAATCTTCAAAACTTGTTGCCAATTCAATATCCTGTGCCTGTTTTTGAATAGAACACATACGAGCATGAGCATATTGTGCATAGTAAACTGGGTTTTCATTTGATTTCTTAGTTGCCAATTCAATATCGAAATCTAAATGTGAATCCAATGCACGTTGTACAAAGAAATAACGAGCTGCATCAACACCTACTTTATCGCATAGTTCATTAATTGTTGTTGCGTTTCCTAAACGTTTTGACATCTTCATTTCTTCACCATTTGATACTAAACGAACCATCTGGATAATATCAACATGCAATTTATCTGCATCATTTCCTAATGCTGTCATACTTGCTTTTAAACGAGGAATATATCCATGGTGATCCGCTCCAAAGAAGTCAACCAACATGTCAAATCCACGTTGACATTTATCGTTGTGATATGCGATATCTGGAACTAAATATGTTAATGAACCATCTTGTTTTCTTAAAACACGATCTTTGTCATCTCCAAATTTGGTAGTTTCAAACCACAATGCTCCATCTTTTTCGTATACATATCCTTTTTCGTTTAATTCATTGATAGCTGCTTCTACTTTACCAGCATCACGAATGCTTTGTTCACTTGACCAAACATCAAAGTGTACACGATAACGATCTAAGTCTTTTCTAATTTTATCTAATTCAAATTTGATTCCTTCTTTTCTGAAGAATTTCAAATTCTCTTCTGTTGGTTCTAAGTATGTTTGTGGATATTCTTTCGCCAATTCATATCCTTTTTCTTCAACATCCTTACCCATGTATCCGTCCTGACCAATTTCAGTTGGAATTCCTTGTGCCTGACGATAACGAGCATTTAATGATAATGCTAAGTTTGTGATCTGATTACCAGCATCATTCACATAGTATTCACGAGTTACATCGTATCCAGCTTTTTTCATGATACGAGCACAACTATCTCCCCATGCAGCTCCACGAGCATGTCCTAAGTGTAATGATCCAGTTGGATTGGCACTAACATATTCCAAATCCACTTTAATGCCGTTAGCTGGCTGTTGTCCATAGTTTTCTTTCTGAGCTAACACTTCAGAAATAACTGTACTAAAACGGTCTTTTGATAATGTAAAGTTCAAGAAGCCAGGTCCTGCAATTTCTACATTAGAAACCATTTCCAATGAGAATGCATCTAATATACTTTGTGCAATCATTCTTGGATTCTGGTGTAATTGACGAGTTAATTGCATCGCAACATTACTTGAGAAATCACCGTGATCTTTATTTTTTGGTGTTTCAACCACAATGTTTTGTACATCTAAATCTAAATCAAATGCTTTTTTTACTGCATTTTGAATGGCCTGCTTTAATTCAACTTCAATTGACTGCATATGTATCCTCCTTATTTATATATAGTACAAAGTGAAATTCTTGTTTTTCATTCCCTTGTATAAGACTGTATTTAACTTCTACACAATTTTCATCTACATCATAATGACTTGTATGACAATCCAAATCTATTTTTCCAAATTCAGTTTCTATGTGACCTTTTGTTTGACTATTTAAACGTAGTGTCAAATTCACAATAATATCCGATTCACTACGAATTACCAATCCTTTTTTCCAAATTCTCCATTCGAAATGATGTGTATCATTATTAAAAGAAACTAATAGACCTTCATTACCAGAAAAATCAATCTTAGCCTCTCCTTTATACAATGTTTGATTCGAAATTTTATCAAATAAATGTACCTGATTTGTCATAGCTAGTGCATAATATCACACTCTGATTTTTTTGCAAGAAAATTTATTAAAAAACATAACAATTTAATGAAAATATATCAAAATTAATCTAAAATTCTCCTTTTTTTATAAAATTATACTATTTTTTCACAAGTGAAAACGGTAACACATCACATGTTACCGTAGTTTTTAAAGTATTTCTTTTGGAAAATAAATACGCTTATTTGTTTGATTTTTCATCTTTAATAATGCCTTGACAATCTGTGAACAACTCGATAAAGATACCCGTTCTTTTTTAGAATCTAACATCCATATTATTTGATTCTCATCATTTTCTGTATAAGGCAAATATGCTTTAGAATGTGAAATAGCTTCATAATAGTAATAATCTAAGTCATATCCGGAGGCCACCAATTTATTCTTGATTTCTTGAATTTGTTGGTAACTTGGATCTTCTATCCACTCAAACAAATGACGATTCAAAATTCGATTTGCGAAATCCTTTAGAATTTCATCTTCACATTCTAGAGCTTGTTGAAAACCATAGAACATTCGATGTTCATCCATTAAATAAAAATCCTTATTCGATAACTCGCCATTCAATAATGGTTCAAATACTTCTATGTTTCGTACTTGTGCATATCGTTTAAAGAATTGTTGAATCATAATTTCATATGATTTGGCATCTGGATGAAGGTAAACCTGCCAATACATGTGGTATCTTGCCATAATATAGTCTTCAATACTGTGCATTCCACTCATTTTCACACATAGAGAATCATTTTTTACTCGTAAAGTACGTAAGATTCTTTCCAAATCAAAATTTCCATAGCTTGTACCTGTTTCGTAGGCATCTCTTAATAGATAATCCATTCGATCCGCATCCAGTTGTGAACTAATCATTTGATACATCATTGGTTTTGCATGTTGATGTGTTAGAATCAACATAATATTTTGTGGAAGAGCCTCATCCTCTTTAATTAGTGCTTTATGAATTTCTGTTTCTGGATCCAAAATTAAATCACAAGTCATTTGTTCATGATGTTTCTTGTGAAGTGTTTCAAAGAAGTGAGAAAATGGTCCATGTCCTAAATCATGCAACAGAGCAGCACATAAAACCTGAATTTTTTCATATTCACTTAAAGTAGCCGCAATTGAATCCACTTCTTCACACATCCGTCTTGTGATTTCATATACACCTAAACTATGAGAAAACCGGGAATGCTCCGCCGTATGATAGATTTGAAAATCCCCACCCAATTGATGGATGCGATGCAATCTTTGAAATTCTTTTGCGTTGATACAATCCCATATCACTTGATACTTCACATGAATATATCCATGCACAGGATCTCTTAATACTTTGGTTTCATTGGTTTTGTTAAACATGGCCATACCCCCTTTAATGCTTCTACAAGTATTTTATCAGATTTAAAGAAGTTATAGTCATATATATGATCTGGAGTTGTCCAAATATATTCTGAATGCACACTTAATTTTGTTGGTTTTTCATTAGAAGTACATGTGAAACAAGTTAAGTGAATTTCATATCCATCTTGATAATCCACGCTAGAAGCTAAATATTGCACATTGTGAATGTCAATATCACATTCTTCTTTCCATTCCCGAATTAATGCCTCTTCTTTTGTTTCACTTTTCTCAACTTTTCCACCAGGAAATTCAAAGAAACCTTTGCTTGAACCATAATTTCTTTGGGCAATCATCACTTTTCCATCAATCACAAGAGCTCCGCACACAACATTAAGCTTGTTCATCTTCGATTCTTTCTTCGTGTATAATTTCAAACAACAGTTGGGCATTTTGTTTCGAAACTTGTTTTTGAATATCTAATACACGAATTTCAAGAAGTCTTGCTCCAAAACGAATACGAATTGTATCACCTATTTTTAATTCTGTACTTGGTTTTGCCACTCGTTCATTGACCCAGATACGTCCTTGTAAAGCTAATTCTTTAGCAGCTTCTCTTCTTTTTAAGATTCGTGCTGTTTTTAAATATTTATCTAATCGCATCAAAACTCTCCTTCTAATTTATCAATAACCTGCATCAACAATTCAATATGTTTCTTTAATCGTTTAGAAATCATGATCTTAATTTTTCCACTCTCTAATTTCAAATTGATCTTTCGACTAATATCATTGATGGCTCCAAATAATTTAACACCATCACAATTCTTTGACCATTCAGCACTCATTGTGATTGTAACGACGTCATCTGTTTCTTTTAATGATTCAACACCTTCTCGATTCACAAAGAAATCCAGTTTTTTCTGTTCAAACAATTGTTTTACTTCATTTGGAATATGCCCAAATAAGTCTTCAACACGTTTTTCATATTCAATCAATTCAGTAAGACTCTCTGTTTTCTTAATGTGTTGATAGATTTCCAATTTATCTCCATCATTATCTGTGAATTTTTTAGGTATATATCCCGATAACTGAACTTGAGCCACTTTATCATTCTTTTTATTCTCAATTGGCTTGCCTTGCTTTTCCTTAATGGCACTTGCGAGCATTTCAAGATATAAATCCAGTCCTACATCATCAATAAATCCTGCTTGTTGCGGCCCAAGCATGTCTCCGGCTCCACGAATTGTTAAATCTCGCATAGCCACTTTATATCCACTGCCTAAAGATGTAAATTCTTTAATGGCTTTTAACCTTTTATGTGCCTGTTCTGTTAATTCTTTTTGCGGCTGTACCAATAAATAACAATATGCGATTTTTTCACGACGCCCCACACGACCTCGAATCTGATAAAGTTGAGACAATCCAAAACGATCGGCATCATCAATGATCATCGTATTCGCATTCGCAATATCTAGTCCAGTTTCAATAATTGTTGTACAAACTAAAATTTGATATTTCTCTTGCTCAAAATCAATCATCGTCTGCTCAATATCATTCTTATCCATACGTCCATGTGCCACTGCTACTTTGGCATCAGGGAACATATTCTGAATATTTTTAGCTACAGAATAGATATTCGATACGTGGTTATACAAATAAAAAACTTGTCCTCCACGAGATAATTCTCTTTGAATGATTTCTTTCACGACACTCTTTTTGTTTTCCATCACATACGTTTGAATTGGATGACGATGCAATGGTGGTGTATTCAATTGTGAAATCGTACGTACCCCAATCAAAGACATCTGTAAAGTTCTAGGAATTGGTGTTGCACTTAAAGATAAAACGTCGATTGTATTTTTCATCTCTTTAATTTTTTCTTTGTGCTCAACTCCAAATCGCTGCTCCTCATCAATAATCAATAAACCTAAGCTTTTATATTGAAAAGATTTATTCAATAATTTATGTGTACCAATAATAATATCAACTTGCCCGTCCGCCAATTCTTTTTTAATCTGACTCATTTCTTTTGTTGGCACAAAACGATTCACTACGCGAATATTAGCACCTACATTTTCAAAACGCTTTATAAACGTCTGATAATGTTGCATAGATAAAATTGTAGTTGGGCACAGTAAAGCTACTTGTTTATTATTTGAAATAGCCTTGAATGCAGCACGCATAGCTACTTCTGTCTTACCAAACCCTACATCTCCACATAATAAGTGATCCATTGGTTTTGGCTTTTCCATTTCTCGTTTGATTTCTTCTGTAGCTTTCATTTGATCTGGTGTTGCCTCATATTCAAAGGCTTCTTCAAATTCTCTTTGTAGATCATCATCTTTACTGAACGCAAAACCAATATCTTCATTTCGCTTCGCATATAACTCAACTAATCGAGACGCAATTTCTTCAACCTTTTTAGAAACCTTTTCCTTCGTCTTTTTCCATTTGTTAGAACCCAATTGCGATAATTTGATGCCCACACCTTCTTTGGACACGTATTTTCTTACCAACTGAAATTGTGATAATGGGACAAATAATTCATCGCCTCCATTGTATAAAACATGTAAATAATCTAATGTCTTTCCTTTTATTTTTCGCGTTGTAATTCCAACATATTGGCCAATACCATATTGTTCATGTACAACATAATCGTTTGGTTCTAGTTCAAGAATATTCTGTAAAATCTGACCTTGTTTAAATGTTTTCTGATAACGCTTAATTTGACTAGGATGATGAAATAATTCCTGTTGTGTATAAACAGAAATATCTTCATATGTAAATCCTTCATAAAAGTCATCTTCAATAAATGTGATATTCCTATGAATTGAATAAGCTTTTAAGGCTTCCTGCACTTTTTTTGTATGTTCATCATCCAAAGAAATATAGATATTTTCCCCTTTTAGATTCTCTAGAATTTGAATCAATGGTTGATCTGATTTTTCTAATGTCTCTATTTTTGAGAAGATTGGATGTTTAAAATCTAAGAAATCATGGAATATCTGAATCGTATGTTCTTTTTCAAATGTAAATATGTCATGGAACATACCATACTTAGGTAAATATTGATGAGATTCAACCATTTCCTGAATAAAAGATATCGTTTCCTCATTCAATTTTTTATATCCACTTTCCACTTCTTCCTGACTTGAGAAAATAATGTGTCCATTGACATAGTCAGTTAATTTATTGGCATTTAAATAACTAAAATAAATATACAAATGTGGATCAATATCATAGTTTTCTATAGAAATCTTATCTTTTTCAATATAATCCAATAAGAAGTCATAATCATCTTGAATTAATTTTGCCTGTTGTTTTTCTAATTCAGAATCAATTTCTTTTTGAAGATACTCAATCTGATTATCTGTAAACAATAAATCTGTAGCTGGATTAATCAATACAGAATCTATTGTTTGAATTGTTCGCTGAGTTTCTTCATGAAATAAACGAATGGATTCAATCACTGTATCAAAAAATTCAATACGAATTGGATGTTCATATTCAAGGCAATATACATCGACAATTCCTCCACGACTTGCGTATGTACATGGACGATCTACATAATTGACCTTTGTATAGCCGGCACGATTTAGTTTTTGTTTCAATTCTGCCATCGTAATTTCTTGATCTACTTCAAATTTGAAACAAAGACTTTTAAATAATTCTTTATCGGGTAAGTAACGCAAAAAGGCCGCCGTATTACATATAATAATACGTGGCTTATCTTCTTTCACAAGCTGAGTTAATACATAAAGTTGTTCTTGTTTATCTTCTGGACTTGAAGCGATGGCTTGTACACGCAAAGATTCTTCCATCACAAATAATAATGTATCATTAATAAGTGGTTTCAATCTTTGATAGAGTTGTTGCGCTTCATAACGATTTTTCTTAACTACAATTCGTGTTTGTTTATCCTGCATAAAAGCACTAGCCATACATAAAGCTTCTTCATTTGGAAATAAGTTACCAATATTATTGCCAAATTGAAGCATTTGTTGAGCTACTGGATTGGACTGTAATTTATTTAATATTGTATCTTTCAAAAATACCACCTTCTACTTCTTATTATACCTATTCATTGTGTCACTAAAAGAGTGTTTTATTGAAAATTTAGCTGCTTTCGCGGCTTGTTCTAAAGCATGATTTAAATCCTCTTGTTGTTCTTGAGGAAATTTACCTAGTACCCAGTCTACAACTGGAATTAATTTATCTTTACCAATTCCTATGCGAATACGATCGAATTCCTGTGTGCCAATATGAGAAATAATACTCTTGATTCCGTTATGACCACCAGCACTACCTTTTTGACGCAAACGAAGTTTTCCAACAGGCATATCCATATCATCATATAATACAAGGATATCTTCAGAAGGCACTTTATAGAAATCCATGCATTGTCTTAATGCGATACCACTATTATTCATATATGTGGTTGGTTTTAATAAAATTATGTCTTCTCCATCAATTTTCTTTTTCGCAAAATAAGCCGAAAATTTTTCCTGATTAAAATCCATTTCTAGCATTTGTGCCAATTTATCAATCGCCATAAAACCTGCATTATGACGTGTATTTTCATATTCTCTACCAATATTCCCTAATCCAATAATAATTTTCATGAAGCCCTCCTTCAAAAAAATAACGGGATAATCCCGTTATTCTTCATCTTTTCCTGGTGTATATAAAATGTGTAAACGGCGTCCTTCGCCTTCACCTTCACTCTTAGTAGAAATATCGTTCATTCCTGCTAAAGCATTGTGAATTGCCTTTCTTTCATCGGCTGGCATTGGATCTAATACTGCATCTACTTTTGTACGACGTACATCTTTTGCGATGCGAACTGCCATTTTACAGATTTTTTCGTATCTTTCTTCCTTATAACCATTCACATCGATTAAAAGTCCGATACGCTTTTTGAATGCTGCACTTACTGCAGCTTTAACTAAACGATTGAATGCTTGTAAAGACTTACCCGCTTTACCAATCATAATCGCATTGTTTTTTGTGTTTACAGTAATACGATAGAAGCCATGATCATTTTCAATTTCAACAGTTCCATCTAATTCTGCATTGTCAAAATATGTTTGAATATATGACTTAATGAAATCTTCAATATCTTTTGGGCAATATGCTTCAATTTCAATTGTTTTTCCGATTCCTAAAAAACCACTTTTTTCTTCTGTAACTTCATAATGAAGTTCTTCTTTTGTACATCCTTTAGCATTACAAGCAGCTGCTAAAGCTTCATCTAAAGTTTTTCCAGTAAATTTAGCGAATTCCATATGTTATACCTACTTTTTGTTCATAACTTTGTGTAGGATCAATGATTGACATACACGAATTACACTTGATACTAACCAATAGAATGACATCGCCATTGGCCATGAAATATACATAATACAAATCATTGCTGTCATGAAGTACATTGACATGTTCATGCTGTTAGCCATAGGATTTGTTTCTTCCTGCGCATATTTTTTAACTTTAACGTTATCTTTCTTATCTTGCCATTTCTTTAACCATTGAGGTAATTTCATTGATACAATATAGAAGATAACCATCAATACATAAATTGAGATATATGCGATATCGAATGCTTTAAATCCATCAAGTGGAGTACCTGCTAAAGAAATACCCATAAAGCTTCCGCTAACAACACTTACTGAACGCATTGTTGCATAATACATACCCATCATGATTGGTAGCTGAATGAAAGTAATTAACATTGAACCAAATGGGTGAATATCGTATTTTTGATAAATATTCTGCATTTCTTGAGCCATCTGCATTTTAGAACGCTCATCTGTTTTATCTTTATATTTATTTTGAATCTTTTGAATTTCAGGTTGAATTTCCTGCATTCTTTGTGTAGACATTTGTGATTTACGTGTAAATACAAATACAAGCATCTGAATTAATAATGTTGTTAAAATGATACCTACACCGGCATCTGTTTTTGATGAAATTAAGTTAATAATTTGTGCGATTGGCCAAACAATTAAACCTTCAAACCATCCTTTAGACATAGAATTTTTAAAAGTTGTTGGTTGAATTGTATATTGCCCATCTTTGATATTCTTTTTAATTTCTTTCTTTAATTTCTTATCAGAAATGTCTTTGTAATTGATTTTACTTGCATCAATTGTAGTTTCTTCACTTGCAATAATTTGGTCTGCTAATGTTTTTCCATCTCTACCTCTTGGATTTGCACAAGCCGTACATGTTAATAATACCAACATACATAGAAAGACCAATTTTGCTTTTTTCTGCAAAAATTGTTTCATTTTTTATTCCTCTACTTTTTCAAAAATCTTTTATTTATCCGATTTTGATTTTCTTTCATTTCGTTTTTATTTTCTTCGAACGACTTATTAGCGTAGGCAGGTCGGACTATAATAATAAGATCATATTCCTCTTCAAATGTAAAAATATCATCTACTATACTACGAAGCTGTCTTTTCACTTTATTACGACAGACCGCATTTCCTAATTTTTTGCCAACACTGATTCCGACTCTTGCATGGTCTAGTTTACGTTTTTGAAAATAACAAACAAAAGACGACGACTTAACAAATTGTCGATTCTGGATGATGGAAGAAAACTCATAGTTTTTTAATACACGAAATTCTTTTTTCATGTTATTTCCCTATCCAGACAAAAAAATCACCTAGCAGGTGATTTCTATGCGGATAAAACCTTTCTGCCTTTCGCTCTTCTTCTAGAAAGAACGTTACGTCCACCAACAGTTGCCATACGAGCACGGAAGCCATGAACTTTTTGGTGTTTTCTCTTACTTGGCTGATATGTTCTTTTCATCTTGATTACACCCCTCAGTCTTTTTCTTCTTCTAAATTTTCAAATAAGATTGCTCAAACATTATAAACACAAATTAAAATGATTGTCAATAAAATAATTATCACTTATGCTTACTTTTCAGTATTTCATATGCTTTTTGAGTTAAACGATACATAATTGGATAAACAGGTATATCAAATTCTCCAATGAATTCATTGATAGTTGGATTAAAATTATCTTTAAATTTTGTCAATCCATCATCTAAAGATCCTTCTACACCACCCATATTACTCCACAGACATCTTCTATCAAAGGCCCATTTAAAGTTTTCAACATACTCCTTATATTGTGGCATAAATTTTTTAAATCTTTCATCCATTCCAGCATACAACATTTCACAAGTATTTCCATATTGAATACTAAGTATTCCTGCAATCGCAATCTCTTTATCTTCTTGACCAAATTCATCAAATTCTTCACGGTTTATATCTTTAAAAAATAAATACGACATATCAAATTCCATCCTTACTTGGATATAATAGATAGTCGTACTTAAATCATGCTTAAATTATTTGTGTTTTGCGTTTCTTTCCTTTATCTTCTTATAAAATTTAAATGCAACATTATACAATAATGAATTAACCGGAATATCAAATTCACCAATGTATTCATTGATTCTAGGATGATATATTTCTTTAAAATCAACAAGTCCTCCCTTAAGAGTTCCTTCAATTCCACCCATATTACTTGTTTTACATCCAAGTTCAAAACATTTTTCCATTGTTTTATACCAAGTTAAATAGGGTCCCATCAAACGTTTAAAATCTTCATTCATACCTGCATATAAAATTTCTGATGTATGTCCATATTTTACGGTTAGTGTTCCACAAACACAGACTGTTTCACCATATGTTTTCACATCTTCTTCATATTTACTGATTTTCTTCTCTAATGAGTCTTTTAATTCTTCCAAGGTAAAACGTTTCTTCTTTGCGTTCTCTGGACAACTCTCTAAATCTAGTAAACACTGTTCATATCTTTCTTTTGTCTCTTTTAACATATCGTGGATATGGAAATAGGCTAAAGTGATAAATGCATCATCTGCATATGTATCTAGAAGTAATTCATAATACTCTTTTGTTCGTAAAGAAATTCCTTTTCTTTCCTCTGTACATTTCATGACTTTATCAAAGTCTTCCAATAATTCTTTGTGTCCAAATTGAATATCTAAATTTTGTTTCTGAGCAATTTTAATGTTCTTTTTCCCTTTTTTAGATAAATTGTCCATTCCAAAATCATCCGCATACTCTACCATATTGTATCTTGGTTGAATGGTTGTATCAAAATCTTTATTGAATCCATAATGAATGGCTTTACATGATTTAATATTTTCAAACTCTTCCTTATAATTAAATTCTTTTCTTTCTTCGTCTAAGTGGAAGCTTGAAATTAAAATACTTGGATCAAATTTAATAAATAAACAATGTTCTTTTTTGGCAATTTTCTTTAATTCTGTAAAGTAAAAATTCAATAACTCTTTATTTTTATAATCTAAAATTGGTCCTCTAGGCAAATAAAACATAGAAAAAGAAAGTGGTAATGGACGAATCAATACCAACCCAGCGGCTACTAATGTATCCTTTTCATAAACTCCTGTATAAATGGAGTTCCAATTATTTTTTATATTTGCCCATTTGTAGCTTTGAAGCAAACTACAACTAGGATGATTTTCTACAAAGTGATCGTATTCTTTTTGATTTATATTCGATTTAAAAATATACATATACTTTTATACCCCTTTATATTCCTGCACTTCATTATAACATTTTATTAGTTTTACACAAAATGGTCTATATATTATCCACATATTATATACATGGATTTGTGTTCTATTTTATTTTAATTCAAAATATACATATAAAATGTATATAAAATTCTAAGTTATACAGTGGATAAAGACATTCTAAATTCATTCTCTGTATAACTTGGGAAAAGTCATTGAGAGCCTTTGTTTATCAATGATTCTATATGTGTATAATATGAATATAAAGTGAGTTATCCCGATTTTGTTCATTTTTTTTGCACATAAGTCCACATTGGGAAAAAATTTATCCCAAAAGAATAAATGGGGATAAGTGTAAAAATCGTGTATAATAGTAATATTGCAAGGAGGTTTTACTATGTCTACCATGTCTTATGCATCGATATGGAATGAAACTTTACAAAAAATACAAGAATCCAACTATTTTGATAGTCATACATTCAATTCATGGATTTCAAAAACAACTCTATTTAAAATAGAGGATAATATAGCTTATGTAGCCTATCGTTCTACAATCACTTTTAGTATTTTAAAGAAACAGAAAGAAAAAGAACTGTTTGAATCCACTTTAAGTGAGGTCTGGGGCGATACATTAACAATTCAGTTTATCCACCAAAGAGAAATGGAAAAGATGATGCCTGAAGAGGTTGTCAAACAAAGAACGAATGTTTTATTAGAAAATAAATTCAATCCTTCTTATACATTTGAAAATTTTGTCGAAGGTAATTCTAATGCGGAGGCTTATGCCGCATGTTTAGCTTGTTGTACACAAACGACTTCTCATCCCTTCAATCCCCTTATGTTGTATGGTAATTCTGGCTTAGGTAAAACCCATTTACTACATGCGATGGGAAATTATCTAGCTAAGGAACATCCTGAATGTAAAGTAATTTATATGTATAGTGGAGATTTAGTTTCTTTATTGATTGAAGCTATGAAAACCAAAAATGTTCATGGCAATACTATAGAAAGAGTAAAGGAACAACTTCTAGACTGTGATTATTTCTTAATTGATGATATTCAAAATTTGCAGCAACATTCTAGCAGTCAGGAAATCTTCTTCACTGTCTATAATCAGTTGATTCAAAAGAATACACAGATTATTATCACAAGTGATATGCATCCTAGTGAAATTAGTGGATTACAGTCTCGTTTAATTTCACGCTTTGTTTCTGGGCTTACAATCAGTATTTCTAAACCAGAATTCGAAACTAGCAAAGCGATTTTAAAGAAGAAAATCGAAGGTCGTGAAGAAAGTGTGAATATGAGCGAAGATGTTATTGATTATTTAGCTGGTAAATATTCAAATGACGTAAGAAATCTAGAGGGAACTTTAAATCGCTTGATATTTAATGCGACACTATTTAATCCAGATGTAATCGATATGGATTTTACGCGTAAAGTATTAGTTAAAGAGCCTATTGTATCGCAATCGGATGAATTGACAATCAAAAAGATAAAGAAGGCTGTAACACGTTTTTATGGCTTATCTTACAAGGATTTAGAGGGTAAATGTCGTCAAAAATTTATTGCGAACGCAAGACATATCTGTGTTTACTTATCTAGAGACTTGCTTCATAAATCTTATGTATCTATTGGGCAAGAATTAGGGGGTCGTGATCATACGACAATTTCTAGTTCGTATGAGCGTGCTAAGAAATTGATTCAAAAAGATGAAGCTTTTAAAACAGCTGTTGAAAAAATTCGTAGCACTTTGGATTCTTAATTTATACACTGTATTCCTCATGGAATCCACATCCAAAAAATTAGCGTAGAGTACGTATTTTAAAGGGTCTGTGCAATTTTTACACACTTATACAGTCCCTTATATTATAATTTATATATAAATATATTAATAAAAGGAGGATTTTATGCATTTTTCTATTGATCGAAAATATTTTTATGACAAGCTATCTATTGTTTCTAGAGCTATTAGTGTCTTTTCTCCATTACCTGCACTATCAGGTATTTGTATTGATTTAAAAGATGGTTCAATGATTTTAACTGGTAGTGATTCAAATATATCCATTCGTACTGTAATTGTTCCTGGTGAATTGAATAATTTAGATATTGAAGAAGAAGGATCTATTATTATTGATTCTAAGTATTTATTAGAAATTGTTCGTAAATTGGATTGTAAAAATATTGAAATTGAAGTCATTGACTACTCTTTAGTTCGTATTTCTAGTGATAATGGTCAATTTAACTTAAATGGTATTCGTTCTAATGAATATCCTGATATTGATTTTACACAACCTAATCATCATTTTGTATTAAAGGCAACAGATTTAAAATCAATCGTTTCTCAGACTGCATTTGCGTGCAGCGACAAAGATCAACGTCCAGTATTAACGGGGGTAAATTTCAATTCACAAGGTAATATGTTGTATTGTTCTGGAACAGACTCATATCGTTTAGCTAGAAAAACAATTGAATTGAATTCAAGTCAAGATTTTAATATCACAATTCCTAGTAAATCTTTAACTGAGGTTGTTCGTTCTGTTTCAGATGATGATACAATCGATATTTATGCAGATTCTAAAAAAGCACAGTTTGTATTTGATAAAACAATTATCCAAACTCGTTTGATTGATGGAACTTTCCCAGATGTACAAAGAATTATTCCTACAAGCTGTGTATCTAAGATGTTGGTGGATTCATATGAAATTGCAGGTACAATTGATCGTACTAACTTCATTCGTAATGATAAAGTACATTTAATTAAATTGGAATGTTCAACTGCAGAAACTCATGTTAAGACGTATTCAAGTGAAATTGGAAACTCTGATGAAGTATTGACTAAGTGTGAATATGAAGGAGAAGATATTTCATTGACATGTAATGGTACATATATGTTGGATGCGATCAAGGCATTGGGATGCGAAAAAGTATTAATTGAATTTTCTGGATTTATGAAGCCTATCAAGGTATCAAATCCGGAAGATGCTTCAGTCTTAATGATTTTAGTGCCAATTCGTAGTTATGATTAAAGAAAATGCCGTTTAAACTCGTTTTAAACGGTTTCTTTTTATATCGGTATCTCTGTACGCATAGCTATTTATGTCGTTTTATGATATAATTATAGTGCGAAAAGAGGTATTTTCATGGAATTTGAACTTAAAGATGAGTATATTACATTAGCACAATTGCTAAAAGCTTGCGATGTTGTCTATAGTGGTGGACAGGCCAAGGAATATTTAGCAAACATGGAAGTATTAGTAAACGGCGTTAATGAAAATCGTCGTGGAAAAAAGATCTACCATGGAGATATTGTAGAAACTAATGGAATAAGGATTGAAGTGAAATGAATGTTGAAAAACTGACATGTTTTCATTTCCGTAGTTATGAAACCATGTCTTTTTCTTTTACACCAAAATGCATTCATTTTTTATATGGAAAAAACGCACAGGGCAAAACGAACTTAATTGAAGCTATTTATTTTTTAAGTCATTTGCGTTCGTTTCGAACAAATCAATTGGACAGTATGATCATGCATGGGTGCAAAGAATTTTGTGTTCAGGCAACGGTGGAGTCTAATCACAGAAAAGAAGAATTGAAAGTGATTGTGGATCATCAAAAAAAGCATTTGTTTCGTTTTCAAAATCCAGTTAAGAAGTATTCGGATTTTATTGGAATTGAAAATGCAATCTTATTTTGTCCAGACGATTTATCTTTATTTACTTCATCTCCAAAAAATCGAAGACGATTTATTGATATGGAGTTAATGAAATTGTCAAAAACGTACACGGTTACGTTATCTTCGTATCAAAAAATTTTAAAGCAGAGAAATCAAGCTTTGAAACAGAGTAAAGTGGATGAGTGTTTAGTTCAAATTTATTTGGATCAGATGATAGATGTTCAAAAAATCATTATGAAACAAAGAAATGAATTTTTGAATTCTTTGATGATAAAAGCGCGTGAGCTATATCCATTCTTTTCAAATGAAAAAGAATATATAGATGCTAAGTATATAACGTTTATTGATTTGGATGGAGATATGAAGGAAGCTTATGCCAAGGTTTTTGAAAAAGAAAAAAAATATCATCAGACTTTGATTGGAATTCATAGGGATGATATTTTATTTGAATTGAATGGAAAACCTGTATGTGAAGTGGCCAGTCAGGGGCAGAAAAGAAGTTTTGTACTGGCACTTAAATTGGGGTTAGCCCAAATTATTTATGAAAAGAGTGGGCAATATCCAATTTTATTATTGGATGACGTATTTAGTGAACTGGATAATCTTAGAAAGCGACAATTAATTGAAAAGCTTCCTAACGATATGCAGATTTTTATAACAACAACAGAACGATTGAATATGCATTGGAATCGTGAAGTTCGATTCTATGATATAGAACAAGGGAGAATCAAGGAGGTCTACAAATGAGTCAGGATGAATTACAAAAAGAGATTCTTGAATTTGAAGAATTAGAAACACAAGCTACACAAGTAGAGCATTCGTATACAGCGGATGATATTCAGGTGTTAGAAGGGTTAGAAGCGGTTCGTTTGAGACCAGGTATGTATATTGGTTCCACTTCTGTACGTGGACTTCACCATCTAGTTTGGGAAATTGTGGATAATGGTATTGATGAGGCCTTGGCTGGTTTTGCGAATCGAATTGATGTGACAATTGAGCCAGGAGATATTATTGCGGTACGTGATAATGGTCGTGGTATGCCAGTTGGAATTCATGAAAAGACAGGAATTAGCGCAGTAGAAACAATTATGACGGTATTACATGCAGGTGGAAAATTTGGCGGAGGCGCTTATAAGGTTTCCGGAGGTTTGCATGGTGTTGGTGCCAGTGTCGTTAATGCGTTGAGTGAATGGTTAGAGGTTACTGTTTATCAGGATGGTAAAATCTATTTTATTCGTTTTGAAAATGGTGGACATGCGGTGGAGCCTTTAAAAATTATTGGTACAACAGAAGAAACAGGTACTTTAGTTCGTTTTAAAGCAGATCCAACGATTTTTAAGGATACAACAGTTTATGATTATGAAACGTTGAATTCTCGTCTGCGTCAGCTTGCCTTCTTAAATAAGGATATACGTTTAACTTTAACAGATAAAAGAACATCAGATGGTCCAAGTAATGACTATAAATATGAGGGTGGAATTATTGAGTATGTACAATTCTTAAATAAGAATAAGAGTACAATCAGTGACAAAGTCATTTATGTAGAGGGATTGCAGGATGGTATTCTTGCAGAAGTTGCTTTGCAATATAACGATGGCTATCAATCTAGTATTTATTCTTTCTGTAATAATATTCATACGCATGAAGGTGGATATCACGAAGATGGTTTCAGAATGGCTTTGACTCGTTGTATTAATACCTATGCGAAAAATAATAATATGATCAAAAAGGATGAGAGTTTATCTCAGGATGATGTTAAAGAGGGATTAGTTGCAATTATTTCTGTTAAGCACCCGGATCCTCAGTATGAAGGACAGACAAAGACAAAATTAGGAAATAGTGAAGTTCGTAAGATTGTTTCAAATATTGCGGGTGAACAGATCAATCGTTTCTTCTTAGAAAATCCAGATATTGCCAAGGCTATTGTAGAAAAGGCAGAAATTGCCAGCAAGGCAAGAATTGCAGCAAAAAAAGCTCGTGAATTAACACGTCGTAAATCAGCGTTGGATGGAATTAGTTCATTACCAGGTAAATTAACGGATTGTTCAAGTAAAGATGCAAGTGAATGTGAAATCTATATCGTCGAAGGTGATTCTGCCGGGGGCAGCGCGAAACAAGGTCGTGACGCGAAAACACAAGCTATTTTACCTTTGCGTGGTAAGATTTTAAATGTTGAAAAAGCTAGAACGCATCGTATTTTTGAAAACCAGGAAATTCGTAGTATGATTACTGCTTTTGGATGTGGAATTCAAGAAGATGTAGACGTATCGAAATTACGTTATCACAAAATTGTTATTATGACCGATGCCGATGTCGATGGTAGTCATATTTGTACATTGATGTTGACTTTCTTATATCGTTTTATGAAACCTGTTATTGAAGGTGGATATGTTTATATTGCACAACCTCCTTTATATAAGGTGCAAAAAGGAAAAAAGATTGCCTATGCGTATAAGGAACAGGAAATGGATCAGTTGCGTGAAGAATTTAAAGATGGATATAAAGTTCAGCGTTATAAAGGTTTAGGGGAAATGGATGCAGAACAGTTGTGGGAAACAACGATGGATCCACATCATAGAGTATTGAAACGTGTCACAATTGAAGATGCGATGGAAGCGGACAGTGTATTTGATATGTTGATGGGTGAGGATGTAGAGCCTCGTCGTGAATATATTCAGGAAAATGCTGTATACGCTAATTTGGATTACTAGTAGGAGGTCCTTATGGAAGAAGAAAATAAGCGATATGACTATGTAGAAGATGTTGAAATATCCAAAGAAATGCGTACAGCCTTTCTAGATTATTCAATGTCTGTTATTGTTTCACGTGCATTACCAGATGTTCGTGATGGTATGAAACCAGTTCATCGTCGTATTTTGCATGCGATGAATCAATTGGGAATTACTTCAGGTGTTGCACATAAGAAGAGTGCACGTATTGTTGGTGAAGTTATTGGTAAGTATCACCCTCATGGGGATACAGCTGTATATGATGCGATGGTTCGTATGGCCCAGGATTTCTCGTATCGATATCCATTAGTGGATGGCCATGGAAACTTTGGTTCTCTAGATGGAGATGGAGCTGCGGCAATGCGTTATACGGAAGCTCGTATGTCAAAAATCTCTATGGAGATGCTGCGTGACATTCAAAAAGATACGGTCGATTTTATTCCAAACTATGATGGTGAAGAAAGCGAGCCAGTTGTGCTGCCTAGTCGTATTCCAAACTTGTTGATCAATGGTGCTGTGGGTATTGCGGTTGGTATGGCAACAAATATTCCACCTCATAATTTATCAGAAACGATTCAAGCCATTTTTGCGGTAATGGATGATCCGGATATTACAGTTCCTCAATTGATGGAAGTCATTAAAGGACCGGACTTCCCTACTGGAGGAATCATTTTGGGTCGTAAAGGTATTCGTCAAGCATTTGAAACAGGACGTGGATCCATTATGATTCGTTCTAAGTATCGTGTTGAAGAATTATCAAACGGAAAGAAACAGATTATTTTCTATGAAATTCCTTATCAGGTCAATAAGGCAAACTTAATTACTAAAATGGCTTCTTTAATTCGTGATAAAGCAATTCAAGGTGTTACTTATTTAAACGATGAAAGTAACCGTGAAGGTATTCGTATTGTAATGGAGCTAAAGAAGGATGCGCAGGAAGAAGTAATTTTAAATCAGTTGTTTAGATTAACACCACTTCAAACTTCATTTGGTATCAATATGTTGGCACTTGAAAATGGTCGCCCTAAACAATTGCCTTTAAAAGATATTATTCATGATTATATTGATCATCAGGTTGATGTAGTTGTAAGAAAAACACAGTTTGATTTAAAGAAGGCACAGGATCGTGCACATATCTTAGAAGGTTTACGAATTGCGATGGATCATATCGATGAAGTTATTCATATGATTCGTAGTTCTAAAAAAGATGAGGCCGGTTTATCTCAAGATTTATGTGATGCGTTTGGATTGAGCATGATTCAAGCTAAAGCTATCTTGGCAATGCAGTTAAGAAGATTATCTGGATTGGAACGAGATAAGATTGAAAATGAATATCAACAATTATTATTGACGATTGAAGATTTGAAGGATATCTTGGCAAATCATGATCGTGTTCTTCAAATCATTCGTGACGATTTAACTGAAATTGATCAGAAATACGGTGATGAAAGAAGAACTGAAATTAGTGATGCTTCTGTTGATATGGAAGATGAAGACTTAATTCCAGTGGAAGATGTAATTATCACATTAACTGAGTCTGGATATATTAAGCGTCAGCTTGTAGATACATATCGTGCTCAAAATCGTGGTGGTCGTGGAATCAAATCATTGACATTAAATGAAGAGGATTCTATCGATACTATGATTTCGATGTCAACACATGATTTCTTGTTGTTGTTTACAGATAAGGGTCGTGTATATCGATTAAAAGGATACAATGTTCCAAGTGGATCTAGAACATCTAAAGGAATTCCAATTGTGAATTTAATGACTTTGGAAAAAGGTGAAAAAGTAAATGTTCTTGTAGCTGTTCCTAAGGATGATGAAAGTGAAACATTATTATTTGTTACAAAGAATGGTATTGTGAAACGTACATCTGTATCTGAATTTGAAAATATCAATCGTAATGGTAAGATTGCGATTAGTTTAAAACCAGATGATGAGTTACGCTTTGTGAAATTAACTACGGGACAAGACGAAGTAATTATTTCTGGATCAAATGGTAAAGCTGTTCGATTCAATGAAGATCAAGTTCGTATCATGGGACGTAGTGCAAGTGGTGTATTAGGATTCAATTGTGATGGCAGTGAAGTTGTAGGTGCTGCATTATCAAGTGAAGGTGATACAGTTCTTGTTGTTTCTGAAAATGGTTATGGTAAGCGTAGTAAGTTCGAAGATTATCGTTTGACTTCTCGTGGTAAAAAAGGTGTTAGCACAATTAATATCACAGAAAAGACAGGTAAGCTAATGTGTATGCGTGCGGTTACTGGTAAAGAAGATGCGATGATTGTTGCGAGTGATGGAATCATGATCCGTGTAGCTTTAGAGAATGTAGGAATCTACGGAAGAAATACACAAGGTGTAAGATTGATCAACTTAAATGGAGATGCGAAAGTAACGCGTATGACATTGGTAGATCATGAAGAGCCTGAAGCAGAATCAGAAGAAAATACAGAAGAATAAAGCATGTAAGGAGTAGAATTATGATTTTGCTCCTTTTTCATATGATAAATCAGATAGAAATAACCAAAATACATTATATAAACGACACGTTGATTGCCAATTTGATAGAATGGATATAAATTCTATTATAGAAAGAAGTGATATATGTGAACGCAAAAGATATGGGAATGTTTATCTGTAAGTTAAGAAAAGAAAACAATATGACGCAAATGGAATTAGCTCAACAGCTACATGTCACAGATAAAGCTGTTAGCCGATGGGAACGTGGTGTTTCCCAAACAAAAAGATATTAAGAAACAGCCCATGTTTACCTGCTTGCAAACAAAAGAATATTGCTACTAGACTAAGAGATACTACATAAGTGTGTTGGTATCTCTTTTTTGTTGCCGTGAAACAGCAGACTATTTCATTTCTGCTTGATTACCTTAAAACTTATTAGTCTATGGTTTGTCAAGGGCTTGTTGCGTGAGAAATGCTGAATATCACCCTTTACAAAACATAGGCTGATAAGTAACTTTTCAAAAGCAGAAAAGAAATGGCAATGCTTATAACAATATGATATAATGCAGATGAAGACAAAAAAGGAATTTGTCGAGCTGGTTAGTTCGAGATAATTTTGAGTTTGTTAAGATGTGGTGCA